>Ga0126342_10005017_pt1 | contig 22907 bp, 31 predicted proteins | sample Cyp1metagenome_FD_92528 | JGI IMG/M metagenome (GOLD analysis project Ga0126342, IMG submission 92528) | Coral microbial communities from Lord Howe Island, Old Settlement Bay, Australia - Cyphastrea 1 metagenome | ecosystem: Host-associated > Invertebrates > Cnidaria > Coral ...
GATGGGACGGTGGGTCCAACTGTTTCAGAATCTCTTCGTCACCTTGAACTTCCTGCCTTGCCTGTGGTGGGTTCGGATGGTGCTGCCCTCCAATTTGGAGATTGGATGACGATGGCCTTCCCCTTGATGTCTGACTTGGGCATTTCAGCGAAGGGCTGGTGGGAGAGATCAGTAGCAGCTGCAGAGGATTTCTATGGAAGATGGTTGGAATCCACTCCGCTGGAACGCTTGAGGTTGAAGCCGCAGGTGGAGGTGGACCCAGGGTACATAAGTTAATTTCATAACAAGCAGCTGTCAATTGATAGCACTTGGCTGTCAATGTGAAAAATGGTCAAACCAAAGCGCAGCTCCAAAAAGTAACAATGCTTGCCACTGGCAAGTGGAAGCTGAGACAGTAGGTAGTGGAAGCATCAAAACACATGTCCGAGTCTCCTCGCCAGAACCCTTCTCAACCAATCCTCTACTATGTTCTAATATCTTCTACTGTATTATCTTCCTATGCTCTCCGTCTCTCGTTCCCAACTTCCTATCACACATGCAAAGAAACCTACATGCCAAAAATGCAAAGCCAAATTATTCAAAAAACACAGCCACAAAAGACACTTAGATATGCAGCTACTTGTTTGTTCTTCATCAGGTTGCATGCAACCATACATGCTTTCATTTATACATGATATACATTCAAATTTGGCATGCACTCATACATTACATACTTGCATGCATCTAGACGTAGCTACCAAGTAGATACATGTAGATATTGATAGACAGACAGACAAACAGACTGACAGACAGACAAGGAGGGAGGGAGGGAGGTAGTTCGGTAAGTATGTAGGTAGGTAGAGAGATAGAGAGATAGAGACATAGACAGATAGATAGATAGATAGATAGAAAGATAGAAAGATAGAAAGATAGACAGATATATATAGAGAGAAAGAGAGAAAGAGAGAGAGAGAGAGATTGATAGATAGATAGATAGATAGATAGATAGATAGATAGATATAGGTAGGTAGGTAGATAGATAGATAGATAGATAAATAGTTGAATAGTTGAAGAGGCAGATAGGTGTAGAAAGAAAGGTAGATAGGTAGATAGTTGAATAGGCAGATAGGTCTAGAGAGAAAAGTATATAGATACATGGATGGATAAGTAGACAAATAGATAGAAACGGAAATATAGATAGACAAAAAAAAACTATAGATAACAAGAAGAAATATAGAAAGATAGAAAGATCGATGGATAGATGGATAGCTGGATAGACAAACAAACGGACAAGCAAATAGATTGATGCAAGCAAACAGACAAACCAACCAGACACACAGAGAAAACAACAAGAGACATACTTATCTACATACACACAGACAAACAGAGAAACAAACAAACAAACAACCAGACAGACCTGGATACCTACGTACCTACCTACCTACATACATACATTACATACATTTTTTACTTACATACTTACATACTTACACACTTACATACTTACACACTTACATACTTACATACTTACACACTTACATACTTACATACTTACATACTTACATACATGTATATACATATATTACATACTTACATACTTACATATATATATATATATGTGGCCTTGCCTCACGCTGCTGGGGGAGTTGGGACATGTGGTCGTGCCGCGCATCATTTTCTTAATCCATTGTTTCCGTCTGTTGTAGTCTGTTAACTAAAACCTGGTCAAGGGAATTTCCAACCTGAGTTATGCAGAACTGGCCGGTTCAGAGACGCATCTTGGTTCAAAAATGACACGCGAATGGTATCGCCATGAGAAATTGCTGGACTTCGTCATAGAGAATGAGCCCATTCTGCCCTCACCCGTCGCTCAAGCTCGCATGGCGGAAATTCCAAGGATGGTGCAGAATTTTGGTGCCATAGTTTTGCTCGAGCAGTTTTTGCTGTTTCATCGTAAAGAAACCTAGTAACTACAAACAACGATATAAGTTGTATGTAGTTATTTTTTTTCAGGTATGGTTCCACTATATGAATAAAATTATAGTAAACATATTCTGGATGTTTTTGGGGTTCCATTCAAACACCGCCCAGGATTCTTATGGCCCTTTGGTGGATATTTCCCGATGTTTCGCTACCTTGCACAGACCATGTTGTGCCCCACTGACGTGACCACCGTGACAGATTACTGGAAAATGCTCAAGCCGGAAGACCATGAGTGGGAACATCTTGGCGTTAGACCTACGGTGGAAAAGGCCTTGCTTCAACAATTGTACAGGGAATACTTCACTGTTTCTTGGGTTTGTTCAGAAACAAACTTTGTTTCAGTTTTTGTTCCCCAACAAAATGTTTTTTAAGTTGCAAAAACAATTGACCAACTGCCGACTCAGGACGAGATTGCGCCCCTGGAAACCACCATCGACGTTAAGTATGTCATCAGCAGAACAGATCCTTGGAGTTTGATTCTTATCTATGAGAAAGATTCTCAGCGTTGGCTCTCTGCATATAAACTTGCACCCCTGGCGTTCGCGGACAAGGAAGATGAGGATCGTGATAAGCTGCCAAGCTGACATATCAACTTTTTTTTTGAAAAATCAGGTGTCTGTTTGTGTTTTTTGTTTAACTAACATGCTTTTTTTCAGGGTATTTGTTGAGCATCTGCCAGGACCTATGTATGGTTTGAGTTCCTACCCGAGTCCCCGGAGAAAGACTTCTTGAGCAATTTGCTGCAAAGCTGATGCGTAGATGCGCAGTAGCGGACACTGAATCTGATCTAGCATTTTTTAGTTCCAAAAGTAACTTGGAATTTTGATTCAGCCTGAAACATGGATTCACATAAGCATGGGCACCAACTTGTCTTGTTTAATTTCCACAAAACATTTTTCAATTTAAGCTCCATGTTATTCAGCTGAGGGTACCCAAGTTTGCATGACCACCAAAGAAACACTCGCTACTTTGACTGGCATTTTCGCTGAACAGTTGAGTCATCTGATTTGCAATTTAGCAGACCTTATTTAGTAGACCTTTATTTCCATTCGTTTGTGGACCTATACATTTTGCTTAATTTTTGTTGTGGCTTGAACAAAACAATTAGTTACCCAATCATGTAAGCCCAGGTTGTTCTACGGCGCTATGGACTGCCACGAGAACTCCTGGGAAAAATGTGACGACGTAGATTTTGCGTGCATTTAGCTTGACACCAGTCTCGATATGTGGGAACAAGTTTCTGGCTTGACAGGGTTTTTGTACCGTTTTCACCTCTAATCTTCAGCTACTGTTGCTCAAGGGAATTTTATCCCCAAAATATGGAAAAAGCAACAAGGGGGCCACGGACTCCAAAGTCGTCAAGGCCACGAGTTTTAAAAGGACACCGTTCGCTCTTGGATTCACAGAGTGGTGATGAGGCGCTTCATGGTTTCCAAAATTTGTATTTACCACGTGTTCAGATGATGATTGAATTTTAAGAGATTTTATTGTTTATCGATGTTTATCGTTTCCAACAGGTTCAAATGGTTTTGAGCAACAAGCCAAATCCCCTTAGGGGCAAGAGCTTTTTGCAGATGAGCCGGACGAAGACGGACCCCCTGCGCCTGGAAACTCAGCTTGTTTTGGTAGATTTTCAAGTTGATCGGGTGTCTATTTTAGGATGCCCTGGTGTGTTCAATTCTTTTGGGCGGTCCCTTGGATCCCAAACATGGATTGATAATTGAGGTCGGAAAGGAGTACCAGGAGACTACGATGATGATGAGCCTGATGATGAGACCTTCCGGAGCTTGAAACGACACATGTCTGTTCCGTGGCTTGGCCGTTTTACCCAAACATACTACCCAAATCACTTTTTTCAAAACAGGTACATTTTTTCCAAACTTTTACCTGACATGAAAGGAATAAGATCAAACGTGTTTGAACTCAGGTCGGAGAATCCGAACACCTACCTGGGCTTGTTCGGGTGGGCAAGCAGGTTGCTGCAACGCTTTGAGAATCTTGGCGTAGTAATCATAGCACCTTTTTAAAAAATTTAATGGTGACCTACCAATAGCGATCAATATTTTTCCTGAACAAAAACCACAGAATCTTAGGAGATTGCTTGGAGCGAAAGAAGTCGAAGAGAAGCTCAAGGCAAGCAAGGTTTCCTTGGATGGTCTTTTTACAGGACTGGACTGCCCACATGCTGCTATGATGCAACTATCTGCAGCGTGCCGACGGCGGAAACTCGGATACTTTCAGGGTACATTTTTAATACGCTCCTGTTTCAAAATCCGAATGTTCAAACAAAACAATCAAACCTGCAAACTTTTGTTTTGAAACGAAACTCAAGCGAAGGTATGGGTTCGAACTTGACTGTGTTGCTGGCAGAGCATGCGACATCGACAAAAATTCGAGAAAGCTACTCAGAATTCACAATGTGTGTATTTTTCATTGGGTTGTTTTTGAATGTTTTCCCTTTGGGTTTCAAAGGACATACCCGTTCTGCGCGCAGAAAGGTTTTTGAAGGCCAACTTTCCCGATCGATGCATCTTTTCCGACATCCTGGATTTTACCAAAAATCCGGCTGTGCAGCTTTCAAAGATGAAGTTGGTTGCTTGAACAGATTTGCAAAAGGATTTCATACGTTTTTTTCTCGCAAAGCCAGGGTCTCCAAAACCAATGCAATAAATTGTGTTGGCTCAGTTTTATGGGATTGTTTCACCACCTAAAATGTCCCCACCAATACTATCACAAAAAATCCAAAAAATCAGGTTGACAATGCGTATTGTGAAACCCATCAGCAACGGTGTTGCAGAAACCCTACAGTGGATCCAACCAGAGACGATGCTGGCGCAGATGGCCCTCCGTGTGTGCTCTTCTCGCAGTTTCTTGATCTATATATTTTGTTTTCTCCCTATTTACGGTACCTCTATATTGCATATTGGGGCGAAAACAAAACAATTCACAATCAGGATGGGGAAGAACGAAGGCATGGCCACAGCCAATGTCAAGAAGAAGCAGGTACATGATGTGTGGATGAAAGACAAATTGGACAGAAAGTTTCTCGCCTCGTTTAAGTTGTTTTCTCTCTCTCTCGCTCTTTATACATATGTATATATGTATATATGTATATATGTATTATGTATATATGTATATATGTATATATGTATATATGTATATATGTATATATGTATATATGTATATGTATATATATATATATATGTATAAATGTATATTTGTACATATGTATATATGATTATATATGTATATATGTATATATGTATATATGTATATATGTATATATGTATATATATATATATATACATATGTGTGTCTGTATATGTGTGGGTGTGGGTGTGTGTGTGTGTGTTGGCTGATGCTATTTTATTTTATGCTTTCCGACAATCTGGCAAATGTTTTACGTGCAGCTGAGGCCAGGCTGGTTCGTCCATGAAAATGTCCTCCGTTATCCGGGTTCTTATTTAGAGGAACCCATGGTGAAAGCGGGATATGGATTTCAACAGACGGCCATCTCACCTCAGAGATTTGGGAAGCCTATGTCCAGGACACGCTTGATCAAAGCAATTTTGTTTGAAACCATTTTTTCTTGAAAATTAATGCCCACAATCAATACCAGGGGGTGTTCCGACAGTGTTGCATAGCAGTTTTCCATCGGCTCTTTTGGCCAGGGTTCGTGCCTACAGACTCTTTTGGGACAAGACGAAATTCTTTTGGCGCGGACCAACCTTGAGACAAATCCTGAAAGCAACAGTGCCGCACCAACCTTTGAGATTGAACGCGGATGACATGTACTTCTTGACAGATGATGAGCTTGTGCCCTGTTACCAGTTGGGAAGATTTTGTTAAAAACAAACATATATGTTTTTAACCACATATATATAATATGTCACTATGTGTATATATATATATATGTATCTAAACTGCAAACACGAGGTAAGAGAATGCGATCGCTACGTCATGTTCGATTTGGACCTCTCCAATTCTGCAAGTGATTTCAAGACCATCTATGAGGAGCGTTTTCCTCATGCCCTTGTGTGGGAAGCATGGCAGAATAAGTTGTTTTTTCTGCCACCTTTCCTCTCCGATAAAAGTTGTTTATCGGCCGTGTTTAAAACCAAATTTTGATACCGCCAAATTCTATCAAATCAATTTTTAACCCTCAATTATCTGTAACCCACGGAATGAACTGGTGTCTCCACATTCAACCAAGGACCTATCACAAAACCCAAGTGCCAAGACGAACCGAGGGCGTGTCAGCACATCTGATGGCTCACTCCCAACATTTACGACATCAAGCAGTTGCCTGTGCCTTCCCTGCAAACCAGATAGCTGTTCAAAGAAAATACCATGGTTGTTTAAAACTTTTGCTTAAGAACCGCTGGAGTTGAGGGGTACCCGGGGGGCCCAGTTCGTTCACTGGTCAGGTGGAGCAAGAGGCACTCTCGTCCGCTGACCGGCTTAGAGATGATGGCAGCTCTGGGGCTCCCTGTCACTAGAGAAACGGCGGCTGCAGCATCTGTTCCACAGCAAGACGTCTCGATGCTGAAAGCAAATGCCAAGGCATCCTGTAATGTTTTTTGAACTTGTTTTTACTTTGTTTTTTGATGATTTTAAAACTTTCTTCCGAAACGGATTATGGTTTTCAACTTTTTTCTTTTCCGGAAACGGGAAAACACAATTTTGATGCACCAGGCATTTCTCGCTGGGAACGCGATGGACCTACCAAGCGTTGGGTTCATTCTGCTTTGCGTGTAGCTGACATGCTTAAACCGAAACCATCCAGGTGTTTCAAGAGTAAAATGAAAAACCATCAGCCAGGCACTGCTTTGCTTGGTTCCCATCGAGGACTACTTTGTATTATTGCACTTGTAGTTATCCACCACACTTCAGTGATTTGAATTAGCTGAAAGTTTGGTGAGGAGTATGAAACCCCTGCGAAGAAGCCACGGACCCGTCCTACTCTAAGCCTTTGTTTGGTGCAATTTGACCTGTCGAGCCGAGCCTGATTTAAGCCTGACGCTGCGTTGGGCTCATAAGATCAAAACTGACACTTTAAGAATACATAATTTATTGAGCTCACCACGGCATGGAAATAACACATGAATCCCATGATCACCCATGGTTGGTAATCACATTCTTGTTGCGCTTCAGCAATGGGTTCATGGCGAACATTTTCCAAGATGAACCTGATGAAGATAGTGGACCCGAGCTATTTCAAAATGAACCAGATGAAAACCGACATAGCCTTTTCGGGGAAGAACCTGAAGAGCGAGATGCACTTCGTCCGTCATCATCATCGAGACCACGGAGTCACAAGGAGTGTGGGCTAAGTCTTCTTCAAGATGAACCTGATGAGGCACCTCACCACCAACCTTTAAGGGCTTCTCTCTTCGGGGTCGAACAGGATGAGTTGGAGCAAAATGGATGCAGTTCTGGATCTGACGATTCTGCATACTCCGGGGACTGTGAGAAGGAAAAGACTGATGCCTACAATATTGTGCAGCTTAATTTTTCCACGCTTTCCAAGTTTCTGACATCACAGTTGAGCACAGCTGGGTCGACCACATCCAAAGAACCAATCAAGAAAAAGAGACGATACAACAATCAGAATCGAATGAAAGCCGCGGACGAACGAAAACTGAACAAAGAATCCACTGTCAAGCAGCGGGTGCCACGAAATTGTCCTGAAACTTTAATGGGAAATTATTGGATTTGATTGGTACATTTTGTTGAACCTTCTGTTTTTCGAAGTTGTATTGTTTGTTACTGCGCCGATTGTCCAAAGTCATCTTAGGAAAGGTTGACGAAGCTGTTGAAAGGAAGCTGCAAGTGCAGCGAAGGCAAGTGCTTCAAAGACTTCGATCTTGAAGAGGTCACGCTCTTCATGAACCAATTTGAAAAAATGGAAAAACGAGAGCAGGATGCTATTTTGTTTCTGGCATTTGGTGAACAAACTGTTGCAGCCAGCCAAAAAAACAGGAGGGAATTTCATTTTCTTGGAAAATACTTGAAACGAGTTTGCTTCGAGGCCCTGCTGGGGATTAGCAGTCACAGAGTAGACAGGGTTGGGGCGTTGGACCTACGGTATGGGTCACATCCACGACCTTCACCGCTGACAGCATCAATTGATAGTTTCTGCATGGTTTTGTACAACAGCGTGGCAGAACCACTTCCAAACAAGTAGCATGGTGGGCAAAAGGGCAATACTTTTTTTGGGGGGAGGGCGAAGAAGCTACATACTTACAGTCAAAAACAAACCATGTTTTTCTTCATAAAGCTGCTCTCAGCTAAGGTTTGTACGTGTAGGCCCGGCAAGGGTACGGCGAAAGACTACCAAATCAAAGACTATGGATTCCTCCAGTGATGACCACATCATTCCATCAGAGTTCGAACAGAATGACGAGGATCTCGCTGAATATCTAAAATCCAACACTTCATTTCTGCTGAACATGCATGCCACTGGTGCCTTCACAGCAACCCAGCAAAATAGCACCGTTTTTTCTCCACTTTGTTTCCTTTTCCCAGCTACTGCATAATCATCTTCCTTCCCTCATCATGTTTTGAAACCAATCAATGAGGATCTGTCCAAACTGGCCAGAAAGTATCTGCCCCCTGGAACCTTGTGGGAAGTACACCAGTTCTACCTTGGATGGTGCTCAGCTCACAATGTCAGAGAGCAGGCGTCGTGCTGAGTCTCAATTTTTGTGCAAGTTTTGCTATGGCTTTTCTTTTTGGATTTTTTTTTGGGGTCAGAGTTTTTGTAGCTTTTGCCATGCAGCTTCCTCAGGTATGGTACCTTCCTAAAACGCTGGAATGAGAAATGGACTTTAATCTTGAAGTTTCGGGATCAAAATTCCTTTTCACAGTGTGACATTTGTCAAGAACTGAAGGCGCAGTTGCTCAGCTGATGTTGCCATTTTTGTTTTTGGCATTAGGGCATTGGGTATTCAGTGAGGGTCTGATTATATGTTTCCCACAGTCGCTTTAAACCAAGACGTTTTTGGACTCAGGTTCCAAAACAAAGCTCTCCAGCTTGATCTGCGTTTGGGAGCGCTCCGGTTGTACAGGAAGCACCTGGTTGAACAGTACTCCGACAGGTGTGCTTTTTGGTCTTTGAAAGATATAAGTGCAGAACAAATGTCAAGGACCATCACAATCGCTACTGATGGAGCTGATCAAGAAGCTTGCTTGCTTTTCATTTTCCAAATTAAAGTTTTGTCTTCCCTTTCTGTTAGGATTCAATACAAAGTGGGAAACCCAGTTGAACCTCGAGGCAAAGTACCAAGTACCACGGAATCCCAACCTTCGATCTTGCTATCGGGCGAGCAAATTACATCGACCAAAGCTCAAAATTCACGGGGCTTGGTGCTTCGGCTACACTCTGCAGCTAGCCATACTTGAGGAAACTACATACCATGGATCATCTATGGTACTGGAAGTGCTGATGATGACATTGGAAGCTGTCATGTCGCAGTGCAAGGAATCCAACCAACCTTGCCCTGACACGCTCATAGTTGTCAGTGATAATACCGTGAAAGAGTTTAAAAACTCTCCTTGTTTGACATACTTGGCATCACTGGTGAATCATGGCCGTCTCCGGTTTCTTGGCCAAGCTATGAACAAAGGGCCAGGGGTCTTTGGTTCCAGGTAGTTTTGGTGTGGGTTCCGGGATGGTTTGGTATTCATTGTTCCCTACAGTTGTTTCTTTTTTACTTTCCCCAAAACAAACACTGAAAGGTTCGCCTGTGGGATGATGATGAGAGTCTCCCACACCCACGATGTTATAGGTGACTGGGATATACATAAAGTTTCTCTTTTACCTGAAAAAAGGTTTTGTTGTGTAGCTTCAAATTTGAGGGATTGATCTCGCTAAGATCAGTTGTGGGGATGCTTGAGTCGAAGATTGTCCCGATCAACAAGTATGATTGACGCAGAGAGTGTCAAACAAATCCTACTGGATGAACTGAAGCAGCCTTCTTTGAAAAAATGGATCAACGGAACAGTGAACGTGATGATCTTGAGAAAGTTCCGCAACTGGAAGGAACACCATGATCGACATTGCCCAGTCAACCTCGCTACTTTGCTATTACAAACATTTTTCAGCTTCAGAATGGGTGTAGGTTTTACACATGTTGAAAATAAAAATGTCAAGAAGAAACAAATTACAGGTATGTTATGTTTTTGGTAGCCCAAATCCAAGGAAGGAGGACTGCTGCTCGACGCTACGGCAAACCATTTTTTCTTCTTTCTTCGTCGTCGAGGCTGGACTCGTCTAACACATATTTGGAAACACAAACTGTATCAACATATGATGTTTCAAGTTCGCCACGAATGATATGTTTGAAACAAGTAGTCTCAAGCATCACAACCCTTCTGCAGATCTACCTGAGAACTACGAGACCAATGAAGGTACCAACAGCCGAAGGGCAAAACACCCAGATGACATTCTGGTGCTCGTGAAGGAATACATCGCATCAGCCAACTTGGCCCAACTACCCCTGCTGGTGCTGACACCGGAGTCGCGACAGGTCTTTCGTTTAAGCACTGATCGGAGGTGCTAATTCAATTTGTGTTTTCTTTTGCGTTTCCTTTTTTGGGGGAGGGGGCTGTTTTTTCTTGTCCAATGCAATCTTAGGTATCATGGCTATACGGCCTGTTAATCCAAAGGTGCAGAAGGATTGGAGAGATCTTGCAGGGATTTTTGTTCGTTTACTTGGAGGAAACCCTACCAGTCAGCAAGCGGCTGCGTATCTGACCTCCATGGCCAATGGCACACTGCCTGCAAATGAACTACCCCGATTGAGGTGGCATGAAGAGGGCAATCCAGTTTATGTGATGCCCCAGGCAAGAGAGGAGCCACATCCAGTGGTTCTTGCAACTCTTTGCCCATCTGTGGCATTGAGAGCAGTTTGGAAACGACGTGGATGACACACAAAATTTGCTAAAACAAAGTGTTTCACTGCATTGTTTTCAAAACTGATATTCAATTGTTTTGATGGTGTTTGAAGATGTCATCCCACACTGTTTGAATCCTAGATGGCAAGAAGCTCCAAAGGAGAATGCAGTAAAAACTTTTTTCAAATTGTGGCTGCAATTTTAGTCCGTAGAATTTCTTTACAATGGGGACGGTTTTTCAAATTTGGATCTACTAAGGCTGAGACCGGCTATCCAAATTTGGCCGTTGGCCAGATGTTAGCACTTTGACTCTACGTGCGATGAATTTGATGCGGGCAACTTTGACGGGCGGCGTAATGCCACCTACGCCGACTTTGATCATGGCTAGCGACCCAAAAGTCTTTGTAGGAGAGGGGGGGGACTACAAAGCTCTAGTATTGGCTTAAGTAAGCCTACGCTGAACTTCGATTTTTTGGAAAACCCAAGTTTGGTGTAGGTAGTTAAAAGTCAACCAAAGTCTTTGTAGGCAGGGTAGCCAACTACAAGGACTTTGATCATGGCTAGCGACCAGAAAGTCAGTGTAGGTGAGATCACTTTTCAGCCCAAAAACTCTTTGTAGGTTTGGTTCAAACCTACGACGACTTTGGGGGTTAAAACTACCACCTACGACGAACTTGGGGAGTTAGCACCACCACCTACGACGAACTTGGGGGGTCCCCACAGCCACCTACGACGAACTTGGAGGGTCAACACACCCACCTACGACGAACTTAGTAGACCGACTTCCAAACCCCAACCTTGGAACTTTGGGAACCAAGTGGTAGAAACGCGTTTTTGATTTTTTCCGCGATATCCTTCACTTTTACATCCTTGAGCCGAGCCATGGAATCACCGCTCCTACGAGCCGGTGTTGCAGCAGTCCAAGAAGCTTTGGGGACTATCGTAAAGAAGGAAGACCCTGGGGCAAAGATGGAGACTGATGAGGGCAATGTCAAAAGGGAACCAGTCAAAACTGAGGTGCTTTCGATTGAACAAATGTGTTTTTGTTTTTGCATCATATGTATGCATTTTATAACTTAGATAGATAGACAGACAGATATATAGAGAGAGATATATATATATATATATATGACTGAATTGCTTTTAGTTTTTTTAAACTTTTTCATATGTCAATATTCCTTTGCAAGGTCAAGACAGAGCAGAAGTGCCCAGCGACCAAAAAACGGAAAACCGAGTGGCAGAATGGATTGAAGAACATGCCGGGAGACACACGGTTCGCCAAGGACGGGAAACCAGAAACTGTTCCTATGATTGGGTAAACACTTGTAAAGTTGCAAAGCCCATTTCGAAAAGGGTTCCCTCAGGACGTTCTCTCCTACCTGGGTATGTTTGTGGAACCGGCAGGTGGGGCTGGAACTTCGGCAACAACAGCACACCCTGTCGATTTGGTGTTAGATTCCTTCAAGACTGCGGAGGCTGCAAAGGCAACCACGGAAAAGCTCCAGAATTTCCTGGAAGATGCCATGAAGATACATGAGAAAAAAATGGAGCTAGCACCTGTCCCTGCTACCAGGTTCTGACTTAGGGCTCTCTTTACTTTTCTGCACTTTTTTATTTCTTAAAAGACATGCTATTTGTTCAGTTTGGATTTTGCTTTCAGAACGCTAGTGAACAACCTAAGGATGTTGGCAAACTTGTCAGGGGTGAGATGCAGCATTTGAATGTGCACGTGCCCCTCTCTGCGATTTGCCTGGTGAAGCCTGACGACATGCCTTGCGTAGAGGATTGGCTGACGACGTGCTTGTCATTCTTATTCTCCGGCAGCAGATTGTACCGGGAACCGCTTGATTTGAATGTTGCTCATCGTTTGCCTGATGACCCATCTAGCGTTCCTTTCCTGCATGTGAAGAAGGGGTTCACAAGGCTGTTCCTTGGTTTTGCTTTGCATGTGTTTTGCTTTGTATGTGTTCGGACTCTTTTCTGACTTGTAAAGAGTCAAGCTTGTTCAAAGCCATGATATACAATTCTTTCTTTATTCGATCAAGTGTAGATTGATCAGGACTGCTGGATTGTTCCTTTTGCTTGTCGCGTCGGACATTGATACAGTCACTGGGAAGGAGGGGTTTGAATGGAGATGGATTTTCGAAGTTACCACTCAATTTTCATGGGATCCTAAGCTCCTTTTTTTGGGGGGATCTTTGGTGTTAAAAGCAAACAGTGCAAGACCCTTGGAGGATCTTCTGACGTGCCTCCTACCGGCTTTCTCAGATTTCTTCAGTTTACCCTGCTGCATTTCATGCTGCAGCGACAAGGAAACTGTAAACTTTGAAGGGATCCAGCTGTCCACACAGGGTGCTGAACGTCAAAGGAAAGATGTACCAAACTTAGTTGTCAAGATTCAAGACTTCAATACCTTGCAACGGCAAATTTGAAACGGACAATTTGAAAACACGTTTTCCAAAACAGTTGCATAATCTGTGTTCCTGTTTTTGTTCATCAAAGTTCAAACTTAACAACCTTGTTACGCATTCAGGTTTTATATTGGTAAAAGAATTTGTGCAATTTATTTTTGAGTCCAAATGCTGGTGAAAAGGGCAAAGGTTCAATCCAAGTTAGCAACTTCTAAAATTTCAATGACTAAGGTGCTGAAGTTGGCAGCTCGCTTCGAGAAAATGCTTCGGGAGAGGCAGCTTTCCGAGGATGCTAAGGAGAAGAACGAGGAAGAGCTGTTGTCAGAACTTGGCAACAAGTACAATAGCTACAAGGCCAACAGCGCATTGAAACGTTGGCAAATTTCCGCTGACCAGTATCAGGCAATCTGGGCAATCATTATCGGTATGGATGAGACAAGCAGAAGTCTGCTCAGAGCTCACCTAGACCACAACAAGTGGGAAGAGAGTGGTTCCTTTGCTGCATTTTCTGTTTTAGGGGAGCATGTATGCTTTTCGGGATAAACGTATCAATTGTCTCTGTTTGGTAGCTGTGCATAACCAGGTTACAGTGAGTCGCTGCTTCGTCTGAAGAGGCATATGCTCAACAATGCGCCCAAAGGATTGATTCCCTTCTGGGAGAAGTTGCTGACGGTGTCTGACTTGATGTTAGTTTGGTTTGTTGTCTTGTTTAATGTTCTCAATCTTCATTTATTTTTTTCAACTCTTGGATGTTAACTTGGCTGAAACCAAAGTGTTTGTTATTCTTAGGTCCTGATGGATTCAGGTCACACCAGCTGTGCAGCATCTCCACTTCCAGAAGTACAACAAGTGGTGGAGCGTAAACTCCAGGAAGGTGAAGAAGACTGTCAGAAACAGGATCCGGTGGAATGAAGAGCAGTGGACATCCAATGTGAACCACTGTGCAGTTTTCGAGTTTGTCGTGCGACAGTGCCGTGATGATCCCCATGTCACCGAAGAGGTGTATGAAAACATGAAGACTGGTTTTTTGAACGGGTTCCTGGGCCAAACAAGAGGGGAAAATAACGTTTTGAAACTACAGTAACTGGGAAAACATGAAGATAACTTGAACATGTTTTCATGTTTTTCCTTGGTAATCGCATCCGTACTAAGGGACTACTCCCAGGATCTTGATGCCATCCTGGTCGCACGACCAGCCAAGTTCACAGCAGAAATGACGGCAATGTGGCAGGACCATGTTGGTCGTGCATTAATTCACCCTGGAGGAAAGACAGCAGGTGCAGAGGAGACATCCACCGCTGTGGATGAAGCCGAGGAGATTGGGGGTTTAATCACAGAATGTTTCCAAAGGTGAATTTCAAATTTGGGTCTTCCCTATCCAAAAATTCATCTAAGATGTAGCAGGAGAACCTGAGGGTGGCAGAGTATCGCGTGGTGTGCACAAACCTTGCACATGATTATCGTGAGGCAGTCGGATTCAATCTTCGCAAAAACAAGGCACGCTTTTTAAAAGTACGAAAGGGTGTTGTTATAATTTCAAAACATGTTTTTCAAACTAGGTTTCTGCTTGTTTGATTCTTCATGTTTTCTTTTTGAAATTCAAAGCGACAGGTGCAGTCCTCTCGCCACGTGACACGAGTGTCCGAGCAAAACACATCAAGCTTTTTTGTTGCGTATGCCAAATTAACGTAATCAAAACTGTTTTTTCCCTTTCATTTTTAAAAGCCAAGGTCCTACACATGAGAGATCAAATCCAAGCAGGGCTGGGAGTTGCTGACAACTTCATGGAACGACGCATGTTGATGGTTTGTGCTGACAAGAACCTGAGCCAGAGTTTCGGGGGTCTCACGAGGCGAGCCTTGACAGATGCTGGCCAACGCTTTGACAATGCAGATGTGAGCAAGACCCACTATCTTGGATTCATTGATTTGACCAAGTACGGGCGTTTGTCAGCTATTACTGTGAACGAAGTTGCAAATTGGTGCAAAACCTTGCTGAACCAGAATGCAAATTACAGAAACTTGGTGGTGCTGGGTGCATAATTTTGGCTATGGGCGGGTGTTTGTGACACTATTTCTATGTGTGTGTGCGTATGCTTTCCCATCTGTCATCTGTGTTTATCTAAGGCATGGTCTTCATTTGTGCGCCAGTTCTGGCTGGAGATGGTGTCATCAATGGCCTTCGCGGAGAAATGAGGTGCGGGGTTTTGTTCAAACATATTTTACACTGTTGTTTTGTAAAGCTTTTTGCGACTTTGTTTTTGAATTTTGGGTTGACAAAGAAACACCCCTACTAGGAGGCTGGAAAACAAATTGTCAGAGCTTCAAATGGAAACCAAGTTGGTCCAGATCTTGTTTGACACGTCTGGCCTGCAAGGCAACAGGAACCTTTGCAGCAACAAACATATTTTGGCAAAACTTGTTGCATTTTTTGCTGTCACACCCTTTGCAGCATAGATGCAAAAGAGTTGGTATGGTTGTGGTGATATGCGTAGATATACACAGGATATACATATATATATATACAGGTATATATATATATATATATATTTATATTTATATGTACAATATAAATTATGTCCCTTCAAAATAAACCGCAAACCAATTCTGGTTCAGGACGTTTCCGCGAGCACTGCCTGGCTATTTGGTAGTGCTTGACACCACACTTGGAGCGCGTCAGGGAACGTTGTACAAAGCTCCTCGCAATGCCGAGAGGCAGCTGAGTGATGACAACGTTTGGGCGAAGTCTGATTTTTGGAACAGTTTGGTTTGTGGTCCAACAGTTCCATTGCCTGTCAGCCACTTGCTTTGATATTTTTCAATGCTGAATCTTTACTGTTCTTGGAGTCTTTTACTTGGAAATGTTGTGATGTTATCCATAAGGTGACTACGTCACACCTGAGAGTGGCACGTTTTTCACACATGAGCAAGGCCGATCTTTGACCGAAACTTGGTTTTTGGATAATTTTCGGGATCCAGTATTTTCTTTATTTTATTCGGGGTTTGGGGATATAGTGCTTTTTTAAAGATGACATTTAACAGTTTAACATAATTCTATATTTTTGTTTTTGGGACCCTGGAATTGAGGACAAACAAGAGGGGGCCCAATGGTTTGCTTCAGCCGCTACAATCCGCAGCATTCTCGAAGCTTGCTTGTCCAGAGTCAGCACGCTTAAAGGGCAAGCGCTGCTGATTCAGCACTTGACCATGTACGATGGAGTCTTTGAGAAGGCCATTTCCTCCAAAATCTTGATGACATGTGCTCTGAGTGTTTGTAAAGGTCACTGGATTTTGGAAGTTGCAAAATCACTACTCATTCTTGAGAAACATTCTGATTCAACATTCTGCAATACTTATTCACATGCGCTTTTGATTTTTGTTTGCCGAAGAAAATGTATGTTTGTCACAGGTGCTCCTTGACATGATGAACGAGCTTCAACAAGAATGCCACATCGCAGGCTTCAGCGAAACAACAAACAATGCCATCTTTCAGTATGCCCTCACTGGGGTGAAGGACAAGCTGGTGGAGGACCAGCGTTAATATCCAGAACCTGTTTCAACCCAGAACCTTGCCAAAACCAGTTTGTATCTCTGAACCTGTTTGAACCCAGAACCTTGTCAGAACCCTGAATCTGATTGAAAGAACCTTGCCAAAACCCGGCAGGAGTGGAAAGAGGGCCGCGGGTTGATGGGCTTCATGGCTCCAAAATTTCAGCCAGAACCTGACCTTTGCTCCCTCTCAGAACCGCGTCAGCCACAGCTGAAACTTTGCACCATGGAAGCTGACGGCACTTTGATCATTCCACGACAAGTACGTGACCAATGGCTATCTGATCCTGTCCGAAGTTCCTTGACCTAATTTTGCTGATTTGTTTTCTTACCTTTTTTCCAAAACATCCACTATTTTCTTTTTTTGGTTATCAAAGAACATGTACCTAAGACTCGGATTGGCGAGTGCGCTTGAAGAACTTTGACTCCGTCTTCGTGCCTTCAGAGTCACCAGACCCACGGCCAAGTGATGCAGATGTCGACTTGGCCACAGAGACCGTGCGAGAGACTGTGGAAACGACGGCGTGCCCAGAACCATCCAAGATGACAGAGGCTGAATTTAAGGAGAACTTCAGCAATGTGGATGCAACCATCACGTTGACCTTTGGTGTGGCCTTGACTGTGACTTGCTATGTGGTCGGGACCCAGGCCTTTGTGTCAAGTCCTACAAAGGCTATTCTCCCAGGAGTTTTGTCAGGGGCTTCAGCCAAGCCAATTTTCATGTATGCTGGTGGGAGTTGGATTAGCGAGTCCGCCAAAGTTACCAGGTTTTGATTACTGTTAGTAAGTTGTTTGCTTCTTTAAACATGTTTTAACATCTTGCTCTCAAAGATTTCTTTGTAGACCATGTCTCACGCCTGTCAGCACCAGTGAGGCGCAAGAATTCTTGGGAAAACCGGCCAATGAGAACAAAGCTGTGGAATTCCGCTTGGAGTCAGGAGACTCCATGGTTTTTCTGCTTCATTAAGAATTGTCTTTGTAAGATTTTTGCGTTTTCAAGTTTTCCTACATTTGGCAACGCTCAGTTCTTTTTGTGTTTTGCTATAATTATGCATCAAACACATCCTCAAAGCTGAGGTTGTCTTGGAGGAACCTACAAGCCAAGGACCTGCAGACTCTGCGCCAATGAGTTTGTATCAAATGATTCATTCATTTGAAAAGAGGGGGGTGCTCGATCTGTCCGTGACCGGCCACACGGTGGATAGGCCCGCTTCTGTGAAGAGAGGAGAGGAGCCCGACAGGATTGAAGTCCAGCATGAAGCCTTCAGCGTGTTCCGTCCCAACGCTGTAACGGCACGTGCTTGCAAGGGAACAAACGTTGCAGGCTTTTTGGGGTACAAGCCCCTGGAAGCCAGCAATTGTCTTCAGCTTGTCTGGAGAAACTAAGTTGTTTTGAAAAAATATACGTTTTCTTTTGAAGGGTTGATTTCTGTTTTGTTTTGGAACGTTTTGACACGTGCAAACGATTTCCTCAACCTAGGAATGCGACACTTTGCCCGAGAGAAGGTCATTGGACCTGCAAAGCCTTTGTGGTTCCTGAAGGGCAACGGCTTCACAGTTGATGCTGGTTACGTCTATAAGATTTGCTAGTTTGGCCAGCCAGCATGATGCTTTTTCGAAAACTGCGATGTGCTAAAAACACAGCACATAAGGGGATTTTGATATACCCATGATTCAGGCAGTGGTTGAGCCAAGCTGAGCTATTTCTTCCATTTGGGGAAGGCGTGTGAAGGATTGACTTTTGGGCAGAAATGCCACATTTTGAGCTCTCTGACTGAGCAACACAGCGTGCCAGAGTACCTAGCTGAGTGGGGGAAAGCAGCTAAAAAGAAACAATTGTTAGGAGAAGCCTTGATTGTAGTGACAAACAATCACACAGTTTTATTTGTTCTTTCAGGCATTTTGGATCCAATAGGGCCACAGGTTAATATTTTCTTTCAGCTTTTTGAAAGAGTGCCATGGACGTGGTCGTCGACTTGGAGGTAGACGCATCTGTTGCCAACAATGGCTTGATGGACAAGCACTTGGCGAAGTTTACAGACAACACAGCACCTGTGGCTTTGACCGCAAAGGAGCAACCAGTTCCAGGGTCGAAGAAGGGGATCCAGTGGACTGACGCCTCCGTGGTCCCAGAGACAACTGCTGTTGCCTTCAAGGTCAGCCCAAAGGTTCAGCAGTTCATGACGCGCTCACAGGAGGGGGGTCAAAAGCGTTACTGTTGTATGTTGTTTAAAGGATGGCAATGTTTTCGTTGCTAAGTAAAAACTTACCATTTTTGGAGTACACACAAAAATATATTGATATATCTATCTATATATAGAACTATATAGACATAGACATGGCGTCAGATTGGCAAGTCAAGAGCTTGTTGCTGCGAAGCACAGAAGGCCTGGCTGTCACCTAGGCACAGTTTTTGCTCCGCTCTATAGGCTATAAGCGCTTCAATTTTGAAACTTCCGCCCCCGGCTTGCCCAGGAACTACTTATTATAGGGTTGCGTGTATACTTTTGCATACTTTGGAATGTTTTTGCGCAGGAATCGATGGCAATGCCGGTTGAGACAGTTGCTCGTCCATTGGCCAAACAGCAACAGGCTGATTCCCCGACAGTTGCTCCTCCATTGGCCAAAAGGCCACAGGATGAATTGCCAGAAGCCAAGCAGGAGTATCAGTTCTTCAAAGAGGAGGACTTGGCTTGGCTCGACCACAAGAACTTTGACGATGATGTCATCGAACAGCTTCGTGTTCTTTGGCTTGACTTGTGTCAACAGTATGTTTTTGCTTTCCAAGCAATTGTTTTTCGAGATGTTGTTGTTGTTGTTGTTGTTGGTGGTGGTGGTGGTGGTGGTGGTGTTGTTGTTGTTGTTGCTGCTGGCGGCGGGTTGTTGAAAGGTTGCTGATGGAGAGAAGAATCAAGCCAATCATATTCCTGATGTTCCTGGGGCAGCTTCTGGAAGTCATCGTGATGCTGCTCCTCCTCGCTTGTCCGTTCTCTCATTTGATATTAGGTGCTTTCATTTTTTCTCCAATGGACCTCATTGTTTTATTTTCTTGCGGCGGGCCTGTTTGTTTTATTTCTTGGGGTGGCCCCACCAAATAATCAATCCTACACTTGAGGCTTGCAAGGCAGCGCCCAAGCGAGCGCGTCACTTAAACGATGGCACACCTGCCGTTCCTGAAGAAGATTCCTTGAATCCTGATGATGATGACGCCCCGAGTCCAAAGGCAGAGGCTGGGTGTTTCATCAAAAAATTGGGGTTCCAAGGGGCTCGACGGCTTTTTTCCTTTACGAAGTACACTAGTACTGGTTAGTGGTCAGGAAGCGACAGAACCGGCACCGGCAGCAAAGAGAATCAAGTTCAGGACCGCCAAGATCACTCCGGACATGAGCCCAGGGACAGTGGCCAGGGTCGAAGAAGAGCGTCGTGTGTATAAGAGGGAACAGTCTCGCGCATGGCATGCAAAGTGGTCAAAGAAAGGAGTGGCTTCGCCGTAATATTGGAGTAATTTTGTCTTTGAACTGTTTTGAAATATGTGTCAAATCATTTAATTTTGTTTGACATATCAGCTTTGTTTCAAATCTGTGCTAATGTTACGGCAACGACTTCCTTTGCAGGTCTTGCGAGCTGGTGGCAACGATGACAAACCCGATGGTGATGGTCCGGACAATGCGGAAAAAGTTCATTCACATGAAAAAAACGCCACCAGGTCGGCCATGCACGATGCTCGCTGGGCATTCGTTTCTTGAACACATTTAAGTGAAGGTGTTCTTCAACTTCATGTTTTACATGTTCATTTTTTCTGCATATTGCGCTTTTCGTTCCAACAACAGCTTGCAGTGAGGTTCGCAAGTATTTGACTGAGAACCCCAATGCGAAGGTCAACGATGCCCACAAGAGCTGGATGGAATCCAGTGAGAGAGCTGCATTTATGGCTGGGCGAAAAGGGTCCCAGATTTAGATTCCCCATAGTTTTCACCGAAATATTGCATTTTGATTTTGGCCGGCCCGCATTTAGATGTGGTTTGCTGTGTGTGTGTGTGCGCATGCTAGGGGTACGCATGTGACACTGTGACGCTGGTGAAAGGTGAAAAAAATGTACTTTAGCGGATTCTGTTTCAACCCTGAACTTTACTGTTTTTCTGCTGACTTTGGAGTTTGCCTGCAGCACGTAGTGCTTTGAATTTGGGGTTTGCCTTCAGCACGTAGTGATTTGAATTTGGGGTTTGCCTTCAGCACGTAGTGTGTTGAATTTGGGATTCAGGCACTGAGCACAGTGCTTTGCAATTTAGGGTTTGCTTTTAGTGCACGTAGTGTCAAACATGTCTGAACTGCATTATGCAGAAATTTTGGTTTTCCCATCTACCTAGTCAGTGACGGACCGGTCTTTGCGTGGCCTTTCTACAGCCATGTCGATCTCTCAGCCCTCTCTTCGAACCCTTATGCTTTCCAAATTGGAAGTGGCCAGTTGCGAAAAGCTTTGCTTATCGTGTTGGCTTGGTCCAACCATGGAATGGATCCCCAAGATCCTCTGTTTGAACATTAGATTTCCGGAATTGATATCCTTAAGTATCCTTTTAACCCAATGAAATTGTTTGCAGTTTTCGGTTTCTACAAAATCAGTTCAGGAACGTCGCCTGTTTGTTTTGCTCTGGAACTGTATATTTTTTGTTTTGACCATTTCAAAGATTCAATGTGTTAAAAAAAAACGGCTATCGAGGAGTGAGCATGGCCCTCTCCAAGCGATTTCAGCTGACTGCCGATGTGAAATTGAATCCATCCGTGAGATGGAGCGTAAGTATGGGAAACATGTTTGGGATGAATATCCATTAAAATTAAATTGAAATTCAGGGTTACAAGAACCCGCTTTCGACAGTACCATAGAGTGCGGCTTGGCCGTTGCGGGGGAAAAATGAATTCTTGCGTTTGACACTTGGTGTGAATTCCATGTTTTGGATGGACAAAATCAGGAATTACGCATGGTGATGGTTTGTTTGGATGTTCCAAATCTTACTGCTGAAACAATTTCATACCTACTTGGCAATATTATGTCTGGATGTTCACGCTCATCTTGGCGAAACAAGCCTCATGTTTGGGTATTAAGACTCTTGTTGGTGGACCATGTTTTGAATTACATGCGATATATGTATGTATGTATGTATGTATATATATATGTATATATCTATCTAATAATACACAGGGACTAATTCCAGCATGAGATTGTGTGTTGTTGTGTTTGGATAATACCTTCAAAAAAATGTCTAAAACGGTGGTTCTCTTGATGGGCCACAAACACACACACACTTGGATACACCCTGAAGGGAGAGGGTGAAATGGGATGAGATGAAATCATGTAATGTCATGTTATCATATTAGCATGTCACGTCGGCATGGGTGGTTTTTAACGGCTTAGCCATCTGGCCATGTCCGAAAGTGGAAGGTCGCAGGTACGTTTGCAGCTCTCATCATTGGCCTCTTCGTTGGCAATCCACCAATGATGAGAGGGATGGCTGTTGTGTGGCAGGCATCGTGATTGATGCAATTAAAAGTGGCCCCAGCACCCAAGTACAACATGTAAGGAAAGAGGTTTTGTGCCCAGGGCTGGTCAACCAAACACGCTGATTGTCTGGCAGCTACTTGATTTGAATTAACAGCCAAACACCACGAAATTTACTTACATGAGGTTGGAACAGCGGGGGATCGCGATGTTGCTGAGCATCCTTCCTGAAGCTCTTCGACGCGACATTGTGGGAGCTCGCAACGTGTCCACGGTGGCCATCCTCTACAGGCTCTTTGTGGTTTTCCAGCCGGGTGGTGGTGCAGAAAGGACATCACTTCTGAAGTCCCTGACGGAGATCCGAATTGGCACGACGATCCATGACGTGCTTGGGACGATTCGCCTTTGGAGGAGGTGGGTGTCCAGAGCTTTGGAGCTGAAGGTGGCGATCCCGGACCCCTTGATTTTGATGCAGGTCCTTGGACGGATGTCGGATGCTGTGGGGAAACAAGGAGGTGCGCAGGTGGCCTACAGACTGGCGTCGGTTCGCCAGGAGCTTCAAGTTGATCAAAGACCTCTACTCCATGCTGTTCA
>Ga0126342_10005018_pt1 | contig 22904 bp, 14 predicted proteins | sample Cyp1metagenome_FD_92528 | JGI IMG/M metagenome (GOLD analysis project Ga0126342, IMG submission 92528) | Coral microbial communities from Lord Howe Island, Old Settlement Bay, Australia - Cyphastrea 1 metagenome | ecosystem: Host-associated > Invertebrates > Cnidaria > Coral ...
AAACAAAGCTTCTCCTACAAAATGCTATTCCCAACCACATGTTTTACTATAAAACAATCTTGTTTTTCAGCTTTATAGCTTTCACAGGTGCATCCTTTCTGTAGTGGAAATTTCTTCCCGGATCTATGTCATATTTATTTTCCAAAGGGTATACCTACACCCGACATTTTGACACTTCCATGCAACTTGTAAGGAGATGATTTTGCTCGGATTTTCATGTGCCATGGTGGTCATGTGCGTATACTTGCACAGTGACTTTGGGAGGATTCTCTACAAGCTGAATTGCGGGATACAACCGCTTGCCACACCCCTGCCAAAACATCAAACGTTGAAACTCCAGAACTTATCTGTTTTCCCCCACCTGTAATGCCCCATACAGCAACAGCCTTGAACAATACGTCCATCTTTTTGATGACCCACCAGGCAGCCTCTAGCGCGAACACAGCTTCCTCCAGCGCTGGATCTTGAGTTCCTTTGGAGATCCATCCTTGGGACATCGCGGACATCGGCGGACATCGGCTGCCATGATTTGGGGGTTGCCCTCTTTAAAAACCAGCTGTTCTTGCTGGAAAATCACAAGAATTCCAACATCTGTTTTTTTTCATAGGGATTTTCATGGATTTTCCCTGCCAGCCATGCTTCTTTTCTGCCATTTTCGAATTGTCATTACAGGTCTACAACCTTGGGGCTTCATCTGAACTTCGCCTGAAATGTGAGGCTGGTATTTGCAATGGTCACGCATAGATTTCCACATGTTTGGATTGCAAACATCGATCGTGTCCCATCCACTTCGCATTATATCTGCAGGAATCTGAGGTTTTGCCATGCAAAATACTGGAGTTTCCAGAGCCCTGTAGATCTGCTTGGTGGTTTTGACATGCTTTAACCCATCATCAGAATGTTGATAATGCTGGTCATTTGGATTCCAGGGAAGTGGGCAAAATAACATATGACAACAACAACCAGCAAGGCATGATTGACATCCACCTTTGTGGTGCTTTGTCCGCTTGAATCCCATGTTTGCTGGGAAATTCACCATGGTGTTTCACCACCATGGCTTTTTTTCATGATTCACTATTAACCACTATGAACCACTATTAACCACTATTAACCGTTATTAACCACTATTAACCACTATGAACCACTATTAACCACTATTAACCGTTATTAACCGTTATTAACCACTATTAACCACTATTAACCACTATTAACCACTAGTGTTCGCCATGGTGTTTCCCCAAAACAAATGGCTACCGAACCTGGTGAAAAATCAAACCTGGCTTGCTGGAAAATCCCACGTTCGCCAACAATTCGATGATTCACCCAGCGCGGTTTTCCTTCCCGCTGGGCCTGACATGTTTGATTACCAACAGGTAATAAAATCATTGTATGATATCCATTAATAACTGGTGGATATTAACCACTAATGGATATTTAACAAGTGGTTATTAATGGTGGATATGATAACCATTAATATAACCATTAACCACCATTAATAACCACTTTTTTTTAATCACTATGTAATCAAACATGGCAGGCCACTGGGAACTCCCCGAGCTAAATTAAATGAAGGTTTCTAGCTGGGTGAAAAAATATAACGATTCATTCATATATTAATCACATTTAATCACCAATAGTCACCATTAATATCACCATTGCTAACCATTAATCTCACCATTAATCTCACCATTATTAATTGTGATTGACCATCTGGGGAAATTATAATAAGTCACTAACCTGAAATAAGGCTTCTTGGGATAATTCTCTTTACTAACCATCACGTTTCCTCACGTTTCCGGAAGTCTCAGCGCCTCAGCAAAAGCGGAGAACGCCAAGATTTTACTTGGATTCCCAAAAGCTTGTTTGTCACAAGCACCGTAAACTACGCACTGTGGCCAAACGTGGAGATGAGGTCTTGAGGATTGTGTCGGCATACTGTCGCAGTGACTGTTTCATGCGTATCGGTACGCACATCGTCCAAAAACCTAGCACTTCGCTCTCCGGTCGCAAATGCAGTGGAGTGATTTGTTTTAACGTTGCTGCTGAAAGTCCTTGCGTCCACTTACTAAAACTTTTGGTCCTGGCAACGAAGTCCTGTGATTTCAGACTGGCACTGAGATTTTCCCACTTCTTTCGACTTTTGTTGTACCTGACTCCTTGGGAGTTGGTCTCATACTCAAAAAGCACATTAAGCTGAAACCATGAGATGGCTTGGATTGGTTCACCTTTGTCACATATGTTGTGCAACCACGCGGCTATTTTGTGTCCTTCGCTGCAGTCATAGTTGATCGGTATTTCAACTTCGTTGAAACTGGAAAAATCAACCTCCTCAACTTGGTCAGCTTGAATACGGCTTGGGTGCTGTTTGTCTTCTTGCTGTTCTCGTTGAGGGCCACATCGGATGGCTTCTTTTGCAACAGCCACTATGGTTGCATGTAACTGGTTTCTCATCACGTGAATTGCCTCTATGTCTGCTTGAAGTTTGCTCCACAACTGGTACTCCTTCACATTGGTGTGAAAAGTTGCTTGTGCTAGCTGGTCTGCTGCTTCATTCCCTTTAAAGATCCACGCCTCTGCTTCATCTGCTGCTTTGGTGATGTCCTGGTGGCTGCTCACCTTGATGATTTGAAGTTGATCACCTAACTGGAAAGTAAGCTGCTGAACTCTTCGCCATAAATCACCGTTGGTGGAAGTCGGCTTGATTCGAACTCGCTTACTCTGAAAGGCTTTGATCTTGGTCACAACTGTATGATTATCACACCAGATTCGCAAACTCTTTTGTTGCTGCAAAGCAAGTCATTGTGCTCACCACTGCCCAGATTTCACCCCTTAAGGCTGTCTGCGTCCACCCCGGTACCAGTCCACTTGCTAATGGCCAGTACTGATCGTTGATGACATCCCCAAGGACAACTGCCCATGAGGCCAACCTTCCTAACATGCTAGCCGGGGAAAGGCATCCCCCATCTGTAAAGCAATCTAGAACTTCGGGAACCTGTGGTGGGCATGTGAAAACAGCATGCTGGTCTTCAACTTCAAGACACGCCTGCTGAAACGGTAATGAACTGGGAGGTTCGGGCATCCACCCGTGCGCTGCTATGCTTTGCGGGAGTTGCTTAACTGTCTCTAGCTGGGCTGGTGTGAGACGTCTGACTGGTGCAAAGTGTGGGCATTCCAACTGGCGATGACTCTGTGAGTCAACTGCTGAGCAAAACTTGCATCGGCCTGCATCTGGGTTGTCCTGATTCTTAACATGATGCTTTTGTCGATCTGCAGTGAAGAAGGTTCCATTCAAACTGGCTCGCAACAACGCTTGGCTTTCAGGGTCTAGGTGTTTAAAACTTTGGCAAGTTAATGGAGGAGACATCCATTGCATACCCTTCATGGTTTTTCGCTCTGATGCTTGACCCTGGATTTTTCGCTGCCAGGCTTGCATCAGTCTAGCTGTCAGTTCTTGGACTGGGCAGTTGTATATGTCGATAGGGCGTTGCCATTGGTCTAAAAACACACTTCCCTTGTACCAATTCCATGCGAGTTGGTGCAACCTGGCAAGCATCACTGATATGGGGCCTGGTCTCGGCACCACTGTTTTCTTTGGCATGTGCAGGTCGGCCAGCACAAATTCTGCAAGGTCAACATTCGGGCATGTGGAACGGAACATGTTAACTGTGGCTGTGAGTGCATAAAACTGAGGGTCACAAGTTGGGTTTTCGACTAGGCTTAGGTGCACCGGTGGTGATGTACCTGGGCTATGCTCCCCCAACCCTTGGACTGCTCCTGTTCTCAGCTTCTGGAAATGTTCTTCTCCTAAGTGGACGGAAGCTACGCCATGTAGACAGGATGCCCATGCTTTTGACCTCAGTGCCAACACTTTTTGGCGGTATGTTGCCAGCGAGCGCGACAGCCGCCCCCACAATCGTTTGATCTGCAAGCATCGATTTGCGATGGTGCTGTTTGTGACCACCTGGCTGTATTGAACATGCCCCCCCAAGTCTTTCGCTGCTAAACATACCTGGTATTCGTTGTCCCTCAGTTTGCGTCGTTGGGACCCTGCTACTGACCATGTGTAACTTTTCCCATCATCTATGACCATGTCCATGGCTTGACACACTGCATCTGCACTGCATGTAGGCCATCAATGGCATCCAGGATGGAATTCGCATCTGGTCCTGTCACTTCCCAATTGTCTACAAAAGTCCACAACATAACTTGGGGGTACCGTCGCAACATGTACTGATGTACCACTATGTTGGCTGCTAACATGCTGGTGACTGACAAGCTACAACCTTCTGCAAATCCGCTGGTGGATTTCAGTGGTGGCCCCATGCATTGGTGGATGGTGAATCTCCGTTCCAAGGCAACTAATGCTTTTGACCAGGCCAGGAGTATTTGTGGCGGTACTCCCAATATGCGCAGGAATTCCAGTACTGGCATTCTCAGCAACATGTTGAAGGCTTTTTCCAAGTCAACTACCCCACCTGCCAATGTTGTTTGCGAACACTGGGCTGTTTCCACTTGAACCATGACATTATACCAGACATCGGCTGCTTGTTTGCCTGGCACACTGCCTGCACAAGTTGGCGGTGTGACTTTTTGCAAATGCTGTAAGATTTGTCTCGCCCTGATTGAGCTCCATGTGCGGAAAGCCACTGGAAGTATTGTTATTGGTCGGAAATGATTGGTCGTGGTGGCTGTGGGAATTTTGGCAAGGGCTGCCACTACTCCTACTACCAACTGTCTGGGCCATTCATTACCTTGTTCGATGCCGGCTAGCATTTGTAAAATGGCCTCAGTGGCTGCTTCCGGAAGGTGCAAGAGGTCCTGTCTGCTGACCCCATCCGGTCCTGTTGCTGCTTTTTTCTTTTTACTTTTGAGGGCATGATACCACATTTCTTTGCTAATTGGTTGGTATTCCATGGCTGGTATTTTTGGTAATGCCAACTCGGCGAATCGCACCAGGGGATCCCATCGTTGGGAATCAACATTGAGGTGGCGGTCCCACCTAGCACTCCATTCTTGCCCGAACTTTGCAAACAGGTCAGTGAGCCTACCTACGTAGTTCTCTTGTTCTACAGTCATACCTGTTTCGAGGCCATCAGTGGATGTGATCCATATTTTTGATTCCTCTGCTTCAATCACTTCTATGGATCTCCCCTGGCATTGGATGGGCTCTGCTTTGTTCCATGGCACGTCTTGGGTAGTTATTATTGCGGATTCTTCAACATCAATTTCTTCAATTATGGCTCTTTTTTGTTCAACCAACATTTGCACTGGCATTGGTTTTTCATCTCGCAAGTCCTGAAAGATGACAGCTGGGTCATCTTTGCGCCTTTGTTTGGCCTCCTGACATCGCTTGGCATTCAAGTTGGATTCTAAACCTTTAAGCATCATATGAAAAAGGCTGCATATCCGTGAGGCAAGGTCATGGTCAGGCGGGTCATTTGGTACTGACACCGGTGCTTTCTGCTGGTCTTGGAGCCATATTGAAAAATTGGGGGAAAACCCTGGTGCTTGCACTATACTTTTTCATAGTTTTTCTCGGTGAACTGCTGCGGTCTGGCTGTGTTTGAACTCTTTGACAAGTCGAGCATAGTTTACCAAACGTCGATACTGTCTTGTCCATCTGCAGTGCTGCTGATTGACCCCATGATAGGACGGTTGGTACTCCCCTGCTCTGGGTTTTCGGACTGGTGCTGAATGTTCTTGGATCCAAACCACTTCCAGTTGCTGCCCTCTCCCTTTGGCTTGGGACGACAATGGCTGCTTGCCTTTTGCTTGAAGCGCTTGATCTACTGCTTGCTCCACATTATTCAAAACCTGTGCATAAAACCTGGTCGGGTCACTGCTTGGTTCCGGTGATTGAAACTGCTGTGCAACCTCCTCCTGTGTCACTGCTGTCCAGTCTATTGCTGTTGGGTATTTCCACAATGGCAACAACGGTGGGGCTCCCAAAGAGGAAAAGGTGGCAAACAAGACTGAATGATCTGGAAATCAATCATGTTGAACCTCTACACTACGCAAGTACATGGCCAACTGTGGGCTAACGTACAAGTGGTCTTTGGTTGTCTTTTGCTTGCATGTGAACTCTATTGGCTTCCCCAGTTTTTGATGGGCCCACATTTGAACATTAACCCAACCTGCATCAAGCCATCTTTCCATGTTTGGCAAAACTCCATCTGGCTGATTGAAGTCGCCTCCAATGAACCGCAGGCCTTGGCTATGGCCTAGCAAACGGTCTGTGACATATTGGCATTGCTCATCTGTTTTTTGTCGGGTGGCTGTGGTTTCTGGATGGGCTGCAAAACCGTATACCACTCCGCCCTGTATCCATCTCTCTCCAACTTGGAAGCATGCGACATGAAAACGGTTATCATGCCAAGCTTTTTCAGGCCATGTTGGTGTCATTGCCCTGTGAGGGGTCGTGGTTAGGAAGCCCACTCCTCGGTGTTTACCTCCTATAGCTGACGTAGTCTGGGTGCGTAAAGGAACTGGTGCACCCATTTGAGCTTGCATGCCTGTTTTGTGAAAGGCAAGCTGACGGTTGAATTTTTGCAGTCCAGGTTTAGACAAATGGGTCCCGCTTACTGCCCACACAGTGTGTCCACTATTGGCCCTAGGCAACTCAGCTAAGATGCTAGATTTATCTATTACCCCGGTCGGGTTAAGGCATCCGATGACAAGTTCATTGGGTGGTGGTCCTGGCACCGCTGCCTCTCCGATTCTGCACATGCATAGGAAAAAGCAAAAAATGAGCTGCAAAATGCATCTGGCTCCTGTACATCTTTGGTGTTCTGCTCGGACTGATAGTCACTCATTGGTTCGCTGTCTTTTACTAAACAGCTGTTCGATTCTCTGCATTTGCTGTTCAAGCTTTGCCTCAAGGGTATTTTGGAATACCCCTTGTTGCTGATCTACCTTTTGATCCAAGCTGCGAAGCTGATTCTGGACAACCTGGTGCTGCTTTGCTGCCTCTTGTTGGTTCGTTGCGACTGTCTGGCTAAGCTGATCCAGTCTGGCTTCAAGTGCATTGACCTTGTCTTCTGAAGACTGCGGCATATCAGCATCCACCTTCTTGAGCTTGGTGATGACATTCTGCTCGATTCTGCTTTCCATAGATACGATCTGGCTCGTTGGCATTTCCCTTGCAGGGGTTTTGGTCCAAGGGTCATAGTGGATCCAAGGGTCATCACCTGAGCTTGCTGGTGTGGCTGCTTGCAATGCTTGAAGTGTCTTGGACGATGCCAAAACTGCCTGCGGTGGATCTTGGTTGGGAATCCCTTTTTCTTCAGGGGATATGAGTATGTCTCCATGCGACAGCTGAAATATCCAGTGAGACGGCGGTTCAGCTGCTTGGACCAACCACATGACTCCTGACCGGTCTTTTGCTTGCCCTTGCGGGGCTAAAGGCCTGGCTTTCCACTGCCATTTGTTGAAGACATGAACCAAAGACTGTTTGGTTGAACCGAATGGCATAGGTCCCACCCGGTATTTGGTCAGTTCAGAGCCTGGGATGAAAACCAAATCTGGACGGTGGATCTGGTGCAATGCTTCTGCCTCTTCGCTTGTCACTCTCAGCCCATAGCGGTCTGCTTGACGGACCAAGGTGGTAGGCACTTTGGATGTCTTTTGGCTCACCTGTGCTTCTCCAAACGTTTTCTTTGGCAGCCAGACTACCTTATACTGCTCATCTGGGTTTCTTCCGTCGGCTGTTCTTGGCTCTACATATGTTCCTTGCACTCCATTGGCTTGGAAGACCTGGTCAACAACTGTCTGGCTGAGTCTCATGTTAACACTAAACATGGCTGCATCATCTGGCGAGACCTTAGTCATTCGTGCCGTCATGTACTGTCGGTCCCAAACGTCGATCACTTCCTGCTGTTGCATGCTTCGGAACGGCTCCTGCTGCATCAAGTATCGAACTGGGCTTTTGATGAACTCATCCCACGTTCCCCCAAACTGGTCTTTGTAGACTACGATCCTCACTACTTTGTTGGGTACTTCGGGTACTTCAATGGTTTGTGTTGGCAAGTTACGAACCACTTGTTGCTGACCCAATTGGACAAGTGCGACCTTCAGGATGAGGGGATCTTTCGTCTCTCTGCATTGGACTGGGACTTTCAAGACCTGGTGATTTGGTGGGAGTCGCAGGTCATCAAACTCCAAAATCAACAAAGCGACCCCTTGGTGGCTGACTGGTTCATTCAAGCTGAAGTATGGCAAAGCTTCAGTTATGTTGGTAAGCACCACCCCTTGGCTGCCGGGTGCTATTGCTGCTGTTGGGATCTGGCTGATCTCTGTTCCATCGGTCTGTTTGAACACTGCATGCGGCACGGCCAATTGGTCTGCATGCAATTGCAAAGGTGCTTTCTTCCCATTCTTTTGCTTGGTCTTGTTGGTTTTCTTCCCGATTGGTGCTGTTGATTGGGCTTTGACTTTCAACATGGAACTAAGTTCGTCTGCCAGTACAATCCGTATTGGTGGCTTTTGAAGACTTGCACGTGCTTTCAAATCAGCCCATGGCTTCGGCGACTGCAAAATCTGCTGGATGGCTGAACTGCCAAGCGCTTGAAACAGCTGATCGGCACACTCCTTGCTTCGAGGCATCGCTACTCCATGTTCTACAATGAGGGTCTGAAGTTGGTCTTTGGTTGACAACATTCCTCCCAACATCAGTGGTGCATGGATGACTTCATGTGCTTTTCCTGTGTGAAGCAAATCTCCAAAAAACAGTTGTCTCCACTCTTCAGCTTGTCGTTCAGAAAATGGGACATTTGTTGTCTCGTCCAAAAGCACTGACAGGATCCATCCAATCGCTTGGAACCCACAACCTGTTGGGAATGCATGTGGCATGACACTCGTGAAGAACTTGGCTGCCTCAGTGCCTACCGTTGTTTCAAACATTGGCTTGATCCACTTGAGTCCTTCATGGGTAGTCCAGATCTGAATGTCAAGTCCATAAACTTTGACAACAATCGGCGTCCAGTGGTTTTGGTACAAAACTACTACCGCTTTGACACAACTGTTGGGATCAATGCCTGCATCATTGATGGTTCGAAGGAGAAACGACGTGAGCTCAATGTGGCTGTCTGTTTTGTCCTGCAGTTCCAACATGCCATTGGCTGTGCTTGGTCTGTAACATTCCAACATGTACATGTAGTACTCCATTTCATCATTGGCTACCCACCCTTTTTGGTCCCACAAAAGAACGGCACGCACATCACCTGCAAGTTTCGGCGGTTTTCCATGCATGACATGTGTGGCTTTTGTTTGCTCATTCTGCTGTGGTGTTTGGGTTTCCATATGGTACCATGAGTTATGTTCAAGTGGAAATTCATCTGCAACAGTACTTCCCATCAAGGTCGTGACTGATTGATACTTCTCTTCATTGAGCTGCTGATTCGTGGCTGTGATCAGCTGGGCTGCTGTTGTGCCTTTCGTCATCTGGACGGAAAAGAAACCTTCACCTGGTGTGACAACCTTGACTGTGATCAGTTCGACTGGCACTGGGTCCTCCTTGATGGAGGTATGTGGCTGGTCTGACATGGAGCTAGCATCATCAGTGGCTTTCTGGCTTGGCGAACTGAAAGGCTCATAGTGTTGATCACCTGCACACTTCTGCTGTTTGGCTGGCTGATCTGCTACCCCAATCTTTCGTTTGGCTGCAAACCCTGGTACTGCCCCTACTTGAAAAAAAGGCTGATTGGATGCAAGGTCATGCATGTCCAATTGATTTTTCACCATGTTGTCAAAAACTGCGTCATCATAAAAGTCTACATGGTGAGCGGTGTCTGATCGTTCTCGTGTTCCATCATGATCGGCTGCTTTCACATTTGACATCAGGTTGATGTCCGGTCGGCTTGCAATCGGATGCACGGCTTCAGAAACATCAGACTCGGCTTCTTCATACGGATCATGCTGGCATGGCGGTCCATGGTCACTGCTTTGGGTCAAAGGCATGTCTCCTGTGTTTTCACTCTCCACTGTACTCTCTACATTCTTATTTTGGGAGGGGCCCCCACACCCTAAACGTGGAAGGGGCATGGCATGAAAGCGGGTGGGAGGGACATGGGTGTCATCGCCTGGGCTACTGGCTGACGTTGCTGCTGCAAGAATTGGCTCGTCTGGCATTTTTCTCGGCTCAGTGGTTGAAGGGTCGCGCCTGGGCTGACTCTCACCTGTGTGCCTTCTTGCTTTGACTGCTGGGCTGCTTGGTGCGTCTTTGGCACCTTCTTCATGTTCCTTTTCCACATCATTGCACTGGGAGGGGCCCCCACACCCTAAGCGTGGAAGGGGCTTGGCCTGAAAGAGGGTGGGAGGGGATACATGGGGCATCTCACCTGAGCACATGTCTTGGCTGGTTGATGGTTCAAACTCATCAGGCAACCTCCAAACTCTTGGCGTGTCAAGACTTTCAACTTCCTGCATGAAGATCCGCATGGACTTCGTCATGTCTTCATTCGGCCAAAAATGGTCTCTTTCATCCAAAAGTTCTTTACACATGCTTGCAATGACATGTCTTGGGATGATGTCAGTCTCATGAATTTTCTGTTTGGATGTGTGGTACATCACATTGGCTAGCACCCATGCGCCCTGAAGTGGTGAAGCTAACTGGCCTACCCCTGCTAGTTCCAGCCTCAATGGTGTGTCACTGCGGGGAAGGACATGGGACGGATGCAATCCATTCAGCAATGCCACTTCTTGCGGGTGTGGGTGTCTCGCAGCCTGCACATTGGACGACGACTGGCCGTCAGTGCTGCTCAATGGGATCAAAACTGCATACAAACCCTTTTCTTCCAGTCTAGCTCGACTGAATCCTCTGGATCTGCATTGGCACAGGCATGCAACCAGCTGTGATCCCCATGAATGGGTGGCGGTTGGCATTGCTTTGAACACATCAATAAGACTGGCTACAATCCCTCCTTTCGCATTGCAAAACTGCTGAAATTCATCATCAGAAAGCATAAGTTGCTGGAGTGCTTCATCCGACATGGGGAGCATGGTTTTGAGGACATGGATTATGCTAGGCATGAATCTCATCGATGGCATGGCTGGGATCGGTTGAATGGACAGTGCTGCATGCGCCACTACTGCCCACCATCGGGTTCTCCGTGCTGGCCACATCTCATGGAGGTGGAGTACTGACTGCTGCACTCGGTAGCCAGTTTGTGCTGAGAAACACTCAAGCTGCTTCTGAATCCATTCTGAGCTGAAGGCTTCCTTGGTACATTCCAACACGTACATGATACACCCCAAAAAGTACCCCAACATCATGGTTCCAGTGAATGATTCGCTTCGTGGGTCATCCCCCTGACGTCCGTCACCTAATGCTGAAAAAGGTTGGCATGAGATGCCGGCTGAAACAACATGTGACTGCCTGACACACTTGGCAACTGCGGCAATGGTCTCGGCATGGGCAACATTGCCCCGGATGCATGGTGTTTCAGTTCGGCTTTGCTTCCAACGGATGAACTGCTCATTGGAATCTACATGACACAACACTTCGGCTCCACATGCTTCATACCCTCGAGTCACTGCACCTAGTCCACTGCACACATCAATCACTCGGTAGAGTCCTTGCATCTCTAAGGCTGGCCTAGGAAAAACGTGTGTTGCTTCCCCCATTTTGATCCACCATTGCCCCTCTTGTTGGGTTAGGTGTCCATCCAGAATTGAGTGGCATTCATGTCCCTTTTGCAAATGACAGTCAGTGATGAAAAGCTGATGTCGAAGTGCTGTTCTGCACAAGTGTCTACCTGGCTGGTAAACTACTGTATGGAACACAACCGAGGTGTTGAAGTCTTCATACTTCTGGCCAAAAATTGGCTCTAAATCCCAGGGAGAACATTTCATTGCGGCAAGTCCCCCCCAAACGATTGGTTCGTACAAGCTCACCTGCTGGTAGGTGTTTGGGCCCGAGCTTTTTACTAACCATCATTCTCACGCTTGTATAAGTTACCAAGAACCATAATATATATTATTGATGGATCAGTATTAGTCACTATTAGTCACTATTAACCACTATTAACCAACTATTAGTCACTATGAGTCACTATGAGTCACTATGAGTCACTATTAACCAACTATTAGTCACTATGAGTCACTATGAGTCACTATTACCCACTGATACCCTTAATGGTTTTTTTCGGACACCTTCCGCGCTCGTCGTCGCTCACTGAACTCACAGCGGTCCCGAGTCCCGCACCGAGGTCACCCGCCATCTGCCCCGGCTGCAAGGCGGACTTGCACTCCGAGAACTTCCGCGCCAAGGCTGGAAACCTGGGGATGGTTCCGCATCTGTCGGTTAATAGTGGTTAATAGTGACTAATAGTGACTAATAGTTGGTTAATAGTGGTTAATAGTTGGTTAATCCTAACGGTGCTGCTATATGTATATACAGAGCTGTGCCATGGATCCCATCAAGAAATACCCCCAATATAAATGTTAGCATTAATATACCAGCACCATGGATCCTATGGGTCTGTCGGGTGTGTCCACTAGATGTGGGGTGTCCAATAATGGGATCATTTGGGAAAGTTTAGAAAAGTTATGGGAAGATCATCAAGTTGAAAGATCTATAAATCTCCAAGGTTGGGAAGATCATGGAACATCGTGGGCTTTTTGCCCCAATGGATTTTTGAATGGAGGTTTCTAGCGAGAAAATCAAGGACCTAAATGGGATATTTTCCAGCCATGCCTGATTAGCACGGCAATTCGCTGCAATTGAGAAGATCATGGGAAGATCATGGGAATATAAACATCCCCCTGTGGTATCTAGTGTATTTGCATTGTGATGGGATTTGGATCAATTTTCTTTCTTTGGACGTTGATGGCACCGTGCACTAAAAGGAAGAAACATGTGTGGCACCTGCTTAGCAACTTCAACCGGTCCTACAAAATCTATATATATATACACTTCAGCTGTGCATTGTGGATTAACACCCACAGAAGGGGTCAAAGTTGAAGTGAGCATGATAAACATTGCCAGTTGCCAGTTCCCAAGAGTTTCAGAATTACATGGAATATCCATCAATTTCCCAGGTATATCCAAGGTAAGGTATTCGTCATGGATTTATATGGTTATATGAGTTATACCCCCTGGTGAATCCCATCTCAGGCGGATTGCTGGCTCACGTCTTTCGTCAGCGTCTCCTGGGCACCATGGTGAAGCTCCACCGACATCTTGGAACCATTTTTTGAATTTCCCTTGGGGTTTGGATGCATTACACTAGCAGTTTAAATCACTTTAGATGTTGATTTCTTTAGTTGGTTCAATTAAATGCACCCTATTTATCTATTTGTCTGTCTGTCTATCTGTCTGTCTATCTATCTGTCTATCTGTCTACCTATCTGATCTATCTGATCTATCTGATCTATCTGATCTATCTGATCTATCTGATCTATCTGATCTGTCTGATCTATCTGATCTATCTATCTGTCGATTTATCTAGTTATCGATTTATCTATCTATGTGCATTTATCTATATATAAATATATATGCAGATATTGCATACAATTCTATATATGTATATAATTGTATATAATATATATATATATATGTATGTATGATGTATGTGATTATATGTGTGTGTATTGTATATCATAAGATGCGCTCCAAGTACCAAGACGAGCTCAAAAGCTCCAAGTGGCCTAAGACCTCGGTAATTTTGGTCAGATTTTGGCCATGGTTTTGGCAGCCGACAGGCTGAGATAAAAAGATGCACCCAAGGATCCAAGAACAAACATTTTAATGGGTAAATCCACTATAAATCACCCATTTTTAATGGGTAAATCCACTATAAATGTTAATTTTGGTTCTCCATGAACCCCAACATGCAGGGGTTCAAAACAAAAATGGCCGGATCTATTTGGATCTGATGGAGACACACTTGAAACATCTTGAAACTCTGGGGTATCTCTGATTCCCGTATCCCAGAACTGGAACAACTCAGCACTGGGAATCATCCCACCGCCGCCATCATCGCCATCCCGCCGTGCTCCTTTAGTCTCATTAGCTCGCGTTCTGCCTGACGAATGGGTCGGCCCTCGAAACCAGCCATGGGACAGGAAAAAATGGGACCCAGCTGTCATTCCTGGAGGGAGAAAGATCCCCAATTATCCACCCCAGTTCAAACCTCACATGAAATCCGAAAAACACAAAAAAAAAAAAAAACATGATATAAAACACGTGTCATTTCTATGGCCGCAAATTGGGACAGCCGAACACACCCTCCAAATGATCCAAATGGAAGATGGAACCTTGAATTCTGAAATCCGAACTCCCAGACCATAGACCCAACTTTTTGGGGGTTCCATTGGTTTTATTTTCAGGGTGGAATCAATCCCGCATGGGTTGAGTTGTCACTGAAAATTCCGATCTTGGCCTGTGCCAAGGGTCTGGTCACTGGACCTCGGGAAATCAGCATCCAGATGCATCCAGCAATCCCAAGCAGCGTCCTCATGTCCACCCCATGAGCATGCGGTCATCATTGTGGTGAATAGTGGTTGATACTGGTTAATAGTGGTTAATCCCCATCCTCCCAATTTCGACCCTGTCATCTATTGTCATCCTCCCAATTCATGCCACGCCGCGTCTTCCTTTTTGACGCCTCACGTTGGCCACAATTGCTGCATCAGTCCTTGTGCTGTGCCAGCCCAACCCATCAGCTTCGGCCACATGCCCGACACCTGGCTTGGCAGCTCGCCTCAGCCATCGGAGACCATCTCTGGCGTTGCAGGAAACCCAGCAAAAAACCCTGAAATCAGTCAGGCAAAAACATGTGAACACCTAACTTATCCTAAAATCGCTGGTCAAAACCTGTAAGAGTTTCATGAGCCATCATGAGCCAATCCATTCACACACGGGTCTGGGTTGGAGTTTGAGGCGCCGGTTTGAACAACTGGTTGACCGGTCCCTTTCGTGTTGCGATTTCTCATCCTACGGTAGCCAATATTAATGCACCCCCCACCCCCACCTGTCTACTGAAACTGCCAATTTACATCTCATCTGGGTTTACAGTAGGACTAATTGACCAGATTCAGCCTCATTTTCTGGAGTCTCCATCATTTGATGCGCCAGCCTACCAAAAACATCCCAAAGCGACGTTTCTGTTTGCTCAGTGCGGGTCCTGTTCGATCCTCCCATTCTGGATGTAAAAAGCCCTAGGCAGAAGCTTGGTGCTGTGAATTCCCATTAAAAAAGCAGATCAAGCAATGCCCAATATCCTAGAGAATTATGCTTCTAGATGTTTCTAGTGGTTCTATATATGTTTCTATACCATTTGGTTCAGCAACTGGCTGGCATTTCATCAACCATGGAACCAATCCACAAAACGGTTGTAGAAATTTATGCTTTGAAGGTTCTGAAGATCAGCCTGGACCTTCCAGAGGGGCCTGGACTGGACCTTGCTGAAATGGACCTGCTGTAGGCTCGCAACATCCAAAAGACCTTTCCGGAACCATGGGTTGTACCACTGGCTTATACATTGACTACATTGAACCCTTCGTTGTCCTTGTTATGTGCATGGTTATTGGATGGTTATTGGCAGGTCTTGATTTTTGTTACCATATCTTGTATCACTTGCCCAGAGATCGCGAGGCGCCTGCAGTTCTGGTGCTCCCAGGGGATTGGGCAACTTGCCTTTTTGGAAGACCCCACGTTCCAAATCCCAATCGGGATAGAAGTCCTGGGGCTGCAGAGTTGGGATGTCAGGGGATGATCAACATGGGGATATTGTGAACCAAAATGGCAGTGTGTCAAAACCTTGTACCCCTGGTGAACATCAAAATAGCTGGTAAATGGATGTTCATCCCCCTAAAAATGGTATTAATAGGTATTGATCCATACCAACATGGGGAAGCGGTTCCATTTTTTTTTGTGAAATCATCGATCCAGAGTGTCCTTAAGATGGATCCGTTTCCCCCAACTGTGCCACCGTCTGACGATCTGAGCGCCCAGCGTGGTCATGCCAATTCCAAAAGAACCTGGAAAAATGGGCGAAAAGTGCAGGCTTCCAAAGTTTGGATACCCCATGATACCCCCAAGTTGTTGTACTCCAGTGCAGTTCGTGCTTGAGCTGAGAGTCATGCCACCATGATATGAAAGTCAGATTCTTGCTTTTCATAGTGGCGACTTGCCACACCCTGATTGTTTCAATGGTGGTCCCCCAGCGGGCGTTCTGTCCGGCTGGTGGTTTTGACCCCTCCCAAATATGGTTGAAAAGACTTCCACCAACCAGGCATGCTACATTACATATACATTATATTACATTATACTACTACAGGTCTTTCCAAAATGGTAGATACCCATTTTACCTATCCAACACTATCATTATCATTGTTGAATCGGGGAAAAAACATAAACCTGTCCAAAAACTAGCCCAAAAGTCTCCAAAAAAACTCCATTGTCAGAGTGAAGATGATCATTAAAAACAAACATGACGAAACCGGATTTTGGGCTTATCATCATTCCCCTTCTCCAGGTCCTAAGGAGCACACCAGCCATGACTGGCGTGGTTGTAGGCCAGCACCTGATCTCCATGGAACATGGAAAACCTTGGTGATTTCGGGTCTGGACTCCTTGCTTGAGATATCAATCCACCCAAACACTTCTGGAAGAAAGAAAAACCATCACAAAAACGCGTAGAATCGTGGTGCCCCTCCCATTTTTTGGAACTATTCAACACCGAGTGTGCGGTTTTCGGCATTGTAGTTGTTCTTCTCAATGCAGTAATTGGTTTCCCGCTTACCCAATTGGAGATGAAATCACCCACCTCTAGTATCCTCTATATAGTAGAGGATCCCATGGTACCCAGGCTGAAGGTGAGCCAATGACAATCTCTTCCCCCCACGATTGAATACCAGTACCACCCACCACAAAATGGAGAGATTAGCCAACCAGGGTTTCGTTTGGGAATGTTTGGGACCTAGTGACCTACTGGGACATATTGAAAATTAAAGGAATATTAAAGTATCGAATGGGATTCATAACGCAGTAAGATGCCCCAGCATCCCCCCTTCGCATCCACCTGCTTCAAAGCGAAATCTGCTTGATCTTCGTCCGTAAACTGACCGGGCCTGCACCACCCACTGGGCATCACGGTGGTTTCCCACAGGGTGGCACCAGTAATGATTGACTCTGGTCTCTTGTGCCTTGCACTCATAGAAAATCCCCAAGGGCAACGAGCATAGGCATTGCATAGGCAACCAAATCCCAATGTGTTGATGCTTTCAATCAAACGCCGATCAACTGCAGCACATCAAAAGCAAACCAACCATACTTGAACTTGCTTGAAAGCAACAACCAGCCACCCCATTGTTTCTCTCCAAACCAAATGTCCCACTGCTTGGTGGTTTCAAATTTATCAAAAAAACGAGTCTGAACTGAATTGAGATCATTATCCCAGGTCACAATTGCTCACAAAAAATAGTCGGGCTAATGGTTTTGACAACTTTCAACCCCTCTGAAAAGTAGTTGGGATCATCATCGAATCATCCCTTTTTATTTTGGTTCTTCCAAAAAACATCAACATTTGAAGATGTTGAAACCACCAGGCATCGTTGAAACCTTCACCACCACCAGGCACTAAAGGTTCCACGACAGCTTCACCTTGAGATGCTCCACTCTCCCACCACGGCGCCCGGAATGGACTTGAGCTCCAGGGCATGGCTACGGACCACCTGGTGACCATTTTGGGCGACCAAAATACGGGTCCCCGATGGTCCCCGGGTCGCCTGATGACTAGCGGCCAAAAAAAAAGCTGAAACCCTTGTAGCCAAACCAGATCAAACCATCCATCCTGGCTGAAAAATCTTGAAACCTCTTGATCTAAGTCTATCAGTCTATCTCCAATAAATTCAGCTGCTGTGGCTTGAAATTTGCTGCCAAGTTCATGACTGGAGACGGTATGAAGAAACCACCACCGCCATGTTACCCAAACTCATCAGCCCCCCAAGGATCCAACCCAAGGCTCGCCAAGACACATCCACATGCTGCTGGTGTGAGAGCAGGTTCCAAATCTTGGAAAAGTTGTGGTAATAATGTATGTCGAACCTTAGTTTTCATCACTTCTCTGGCTCTTGCTGCTTTCGATTCCCCGGAATCTCTGCATATCTCTGCCCCAACTAGATCGAGGATCATGATTCCACGTCTAGGAATGCACGTTTCATGAAACCCATGCCCCTGTTGATTAGCACGCCCGCAGAAACCTTGGTTTACTAGTGGATGTGCTCATTTTAAAAGGGTCCCGCATAAGATCATAAGAGGGCAGTGGATATCCTGAAATCTTAAAGGCTACATCACGTCATTACGTTGGAAACTAGTAGGGAAACAATCGCTCACCACCAACTTTCACCTATTTTATAAAGAAATTCCAAATTCCCCCTCTGCTTTTTAAGTAGTCATCCAGGGACACCACATTGTCGTACTTCAAGAAGTTTCCACGTTCCCTCCATGTTTGCACCACTTCCGGCACACGCCAATGGGTGAAAATTGGTAACCTCAGGTGAGGGGAAAGCCTGTTTTGGCAGGGATGGGGGTGTACATGAGTTTGTCGACACAAAGTTTGCCATCCAGGAAACGAAGCGTTCTATACTTGAAAATGCTTGAATCACCAAATTACATAGACATAGGCCTGCTTCAAAAATGTCCTGTCAGACTCCGTGAGAGCATCCAACAAACCAAAAAAGAACACGGATCCTCTCAAATCAGTGCTTGAACAACCATAACAACCTATGTAAAACACATCAAAATTGATCATGATTGATCTGAAGTTCAGAACACCGTTAGAACACCGTTAGAACACCGTTTAGTCATCGGATCACATCGGAGCAGGGCGCCCCAAAGCCCAGCCACACGATGGCCACTTTCTCTGGCCCCATGCCGTTGCCGCGGATCACCTTCGGCGGATTCGAAGGATTCACCAATTCACCGTCTTCCTTTTGGAGACGGAAGTTTTCAATAGGTGGCTAAGGTGGCTATGCGCATGTATATTAATTATATATATATATTTGGATAGATATATATATGTATATATATATATGCATATATATGTATATAAATAGATATCTGTAATATATATATATATATTTATGTATATATAGATATAATATGTATATATATGTATATATATATATATATAATATGTATACTTGTACATAGATATATGTATATATAATATGTATGTATATATATAATATGTATATATAGATATATGTATATATAGATAAATGTATAATATATATATATATATGTATATAGATATAATATGTATAATATATATATATATATGTATGTATATAGATATAATATGTATATAGATATAATATGTATATGTATATATATATGCGCGTATTTGGATAAAATAATAATGTTTCACTAACCTGAAATAAGACTGTATTGGGATAATTCCCCTTGACCATGATTCCAGTGACGTCACAGTGAGGTCTTTGCATCTGTATGCAATGCAATCCGCTGTATGTAACCGTGTTTGTTTACCCGCATACATTATGAATTCTACACACACATTATGATTATATTCTTTGTGCATTATAGCTATAAGTATGCAATATAGATCTGTACCTAGATATCTATATCTATATCTGCAAATTACATATCATATATAGGCATATACATATGCATATTAAATCATATTACTGTAATATACAGAATGCGTGTTCGACCCTTTCTCCTGCCTCAATGGCCTGCTCGTAGAAGTCGCAAAGCCTGGTGCCCAAAGACTCAGAGAGCTGGCACACATCACGCCATCCGAACACAGCAGGATGTTTACACATATATATATACTATATATACTATATATATATACTATATATATACTATATATATATACTATATATATATACTATATATATGTATATAATAATATGTATATATATAAATGCATATCATGATATATCATATATGTATATACCTATATGATTCTATGTGTATCTGGTGTTTATAACAACTGTCATGCGAACGGGGGGCAAACGCATTCCGAACGCAAACGGGTTTTGAATGGATCTGGTTGCTTCTGACTGGGCTTCAACTAGGTCAATGACTTCGAGCGCTCATTGTTCGGGTGCCCTAAGCATTTCATAGAATTTCTGAGCAAGTGCAAATAATTGCAATCGTATATATATATATATCTACTCATCTAGTTGTGCCCTGGAAATTCTTGTGTTTTAGGATGTTTTTGGTTCAGCATATCCATCCATCCACCCATCCACCCATCCACCCACCCATCCACCCACCCATCCATCCACTATGTTAGAATATAACATCCGCAGGAGGCATGCACAACCGACACATCAAGTTTGTGTTTAACACACTACACCTGCCGCATTTTTTCAAAACAAACAATAAAAACATGCAATAGGTGAAATAAATAGATAGCTAGATCGATAGATATGTAGATGGGTAGAGATAGGCAAATAGGATAGGATAGACATAGATACATAAAGAGAAATAAATATAGAATAATATCTCGAGATAGATGATCTAGATGGAGATGACATATGATGACATCATAATTATCATAGATTTAGAAATGTGGATACCCTCTGGTAATTTAACATAGCTATGGAAAATCATCATTTTTAATGGGAAAATCCACTATAAATGGTGATTTTCCATAGCTATTTTGACATAACCAGAGGGTACCCCTTCAACAGCTATGATCCATGGCGGCATCCTGCGCCTCGTCACAGGGATGCTCTCAGCCGGTTCGTTGCAGACCTGCCCGGTGGTGGGGGCGATCATGACATGTGACATTTTAATGAAAAACTATATGGGGCATATCTGATAATATCATTAATAGTTAACCATGTATAACCAACCAGATTAATCATCTGATAACGATATGGAGCTACTATGGGACATGGTTAAATGTTAAAATGTGTGACATATGTTCTATATATGGGGTTATGTTAACCATTGTTAACCATATAGTTATATATGGGGTTGTGTTAAAATCATAACAATGGCTACCATATATAACTAACCATTGTTATAATAATCAAATGAGAAAAAATCTGGTTAGTTATATCTGGTTATATTACAATATCCCAATGTCACAATATCATCAATATCTGATTAACAATGTTTTTTTATTGGCTTATGGAAACTCAAATCTGAGTTGATAAGTCTCATTGCGCTTCAAATGTTCCGACAGGGTGAACCCAGGGACCCGGGAAGAGTTTTGATTGGGATCAAGGTACCCTCGATCCGGATGGAAATAAGAAAGCATGCTTGATCATAATTACTTGCATGTTTATAAAGCCATGGATGGAAATAATAAAGCCACTAAGGATGGAAATCATAAAGCCACTAACTTAAAGCCTGTTTATAATATTTTATAATTGCTTGCATGCCCAGGTGCGACTCTTCACGCACTGGTCTTGCACCCTTACCCAATGCAGCTAGGGGTAAATGAATCATATCATAACATCCTTCAACAGGTTGAGTTTCAGCTGGCATGGCGGACTTTGAATACTATTGTTCTAAAATTAACACGCTAAAATTGCGGTAACAAATTACCTAGTCACAGTAACTGGTACACCAGTATTTCTCGCGGCCAACCCGCAAACGCAGACCAAAATATACCAGCGGCACATCAAGTCGCGGGCCCAAAAACAACTGACCATTTGGGTTTGTTTGAACATGTGATATCTCATGATACCTCAAAGTCAGGAGCTTCGTCGCCATCTGCCCTATGAACATGTATTAAAAAAATATATAAAAAGGATTAAAAAGGGGGCAAAGCACCACGTTCAAATACACCAAGATGGATCAAGTTGATTGCATTTCACATTCCATCCCCATCCATGGTTGCTTTATAATCAGCTGATTGTTCATAATTTTCAACTGATTGAACCCATGCATCGCCATTATATTCCCATTACAGTATACCGTTATACTATGTTATACTACCATTTTCTCCGGCAAAGTCAGCAATAAAAATCACCAATGAAAAACAGTGGTCGACTAATGACTAAATCATGCATCATCATCGTAAACAAATACGGCTTAAATTATAAACAATTGTTCATTCCCATTATACGCCAATCTTCTTCTACAAATGCTTTAGCAACAATCAACTTAAGTTGGTAAAATATTCATGATTGTTGCCAAAAATATATCCATATATTATATAGCCATAAATTGTAATCATTTATATCATATATGATGTATGTAAAAGCTGCATTCAATGGATTGGTTTAAGGGAAATTTGAAACCGGACCCCCCCGGGAAAATCATGGAAACATCCATGGGAAAACCGGTGATAAAGCGCGCCTGAATGCCGGTGATGCAGTCCTTGCCGCAGTAGCGAGCCGCCAGGCGCCCTAAAATACTCACTGCCTGCGATCGCCATTTTTGGAAAACACATGGTTTGGAAAAAATGGGGAAACGGTTTTCCAATACGGAAGGATAATGAATATTCCAGAAATTGTTCATACACCCTACCTTTTGTTGGTGGGAATATTGAAAAATATCCAATGTGTGTTAAAGAATGTTCAAGATAAATGAGACGTATTGATAATAGTTATGAGACGGTCTTTTTGGGTGGATGGATAGGAAATGGATCTTATTTCAATCTCCATGAACCGACTTTAATGGGAATGATGTTGTTTTGGTAGATGCTTGTCTCACTGTGATGTGATATGACACACTACAAAGTCACCACAACACGCAAAACTGAATATAATACCACATAGCAAAATACAATACATTAGTCTACAAACTTCAAAATGGTGGTTCACAGCGGTTTCCAGTTTGCAACCCTTTTCGCAACCCTTTTCTGCACTCTTTCACCTCGGGGGATGATCAGAATATTGAAAACCCTCGTTCCCTTTAGTCTGGTTGGTTGATATAGGAGTGTGATAATATCAAATATGTGTATATATAAGTCATA
>Ga0126342_10005019_pt1 | contig 22902 bp, 17 predicted proteins | sample Cyp1metagenome_FD_92528 | JGI IMG/M metagenome (GOLD analysis project Ga0126342, IMG submission 92528) | Coral microbial communities from Lord Howe Island, Old Settlement Bay, Australia - Cyphastrea 1 metagenome | ecosystem: Host-associated > Invertebrates > Cnidaria > Coral ...
ATACATATAAATATATATGTATGTATATGTAAATATATATGAATAGAAATGTATATATATGCATACATATGTACATATGTAAATATATGTTTATGTGTAAATATATGTATATGTACATACAAATATATGTATATTTGTGTATGTAAATATGAAAAGAAATATATATATATGATTTATGTACATATAGAAATATCTTTACTTTATATATATATATATATGATATATGTATGTGTATAGATATATATATGTGAACATGTTAATATTCACAGTTAATAAGGACTGATCCTTATTCTAGATCTGCAACTCAATTAGTTTGATGTTACAATTTGTGGAAGGATTTTTCACCAAATATGGTTTTTTTAGTGGAAGAAGCATTGGAGAATTGTGGTCAACCATCTCCAGTTGGGCTGCTTCTTGCAGGACTTGTGCTTGTGTCATGAAAGAATCGGTCATTACTGAGATTTTAGTGAAAGGATAACGGGATTTAACGGGCAGAACCACTGTTGGGGTGATTTTGATGGGTACCATCATAGTTCCTACAACCACCATCAGTTATTACCCGTATAACTATTGCTATACACCCAGGCGCATTAAGTGGAATTGCACACCCACGAATAACAACGGCAACGCAAATCACAACAATCATATGTTTAGTGGGAGCATGATTTGCTAAAACCAATGGATTTAGGGGTCTCTCCTTTATTTGCACATTTTTTAGCTGATCAAAGATCTTCTTGAATTTTTGGATGATTTATTTATGGAGATTACTTTTTTGTATGATCCGAGTATGATTTATCGATCTCTTTGTTGTTGGTCAAAAATTCGCAAGAATAATCATATTCAACAATGATAATAATAGAAAAAAACCTGCGTCCATATTACTGGGTATGCTCTTGGAGGGTGTCAAACCATATTTACCATATGCATCCCAGCTAGGACGTGGTTTATAATTCATCCAGACATCAAAATTGGTTAATCATGACAATAATGATTCTGTTTTCCTAAGAGGAGTGAAAAATCTGGATGTTATCCCCAGTATGGTATGGTTAAACCCCATTCACAAACCATATTGTTTAGGGAAACCCGGTGTCCTTTCCGTTCGCCTCATCTTGTAGGTTGGGCTCCCATGGAAGCGTATCAGGCACGGAACAAAGCCGCTGTACCTCCCAGCGGGCAGTGGACGGGAAGTTCATGGGTGAAAATAGTATCTCAACCAATGAACATTTTGGACGTAACATCTAAAGTACTGATTTTCACAATGTTTTTTTTTTGGGGCATATCCAAGTGGGAAAAGGCTGGATCTCTGTAGATTTGAAAATTCAACAGCATAATATCTGGCCGTGTCTCAAACTTGGGGAAATGGAAAGCCCCTCGGATCTTCGGGTTACAACTCTTCGACAGACCCAATTTCGGGTTCAATTTCACCATGCTTCACGATACGTTAAAACACATCATCCTTATCATCATCACCATCATCATCACCATCCTCATCCTCATCACCATCATCAGCATCATCATCATTATCATCATCATCATCCTCAACCTCCTCCTCCTCCTCTTCATCATCCTCATCATCATCATCCTCATCATCATCATCATCATCATCCTCATTCTCATCCATCTCATTATCATCATCATCATCATCATCATCCTCATCATCCTCATCCTCATCCTCATCATCCTCATCATCCTCATCATCCTCATCATCCTCATCATCATCATCCTCATCATCATCATCATCACCATCATCATCATCAGCAACATCATCATCATCATCATCACCATTATCATCCTCATCCTCATCATCATGCTCATCATCGTCATGGTCATCGTCATCATCATCCTCATCATCATCATCATCATCCTCATCATCCTCATCCTCCTCCCCATCATCATCATCCTCATCACCACCATCATCATCATCACCATTATCATCATCATCACCCTCAACCTCCTCCTCCTCCTCCTCATCATCATCATCATCCTCATTCTCATCCATCTCATTATCATCATCATCATCCTCATCGTCATCATCATCATCAACATCCCAATCATCCTCATCATCCTCATCATCCTCATCCTCATCATCATCGTCATCCTCATCATCCTCATCCTCATCCTCATCGTCATCCTCATCATCCTCATCCTCATCATCATCCTTATCATCCTTATCATCCTCATCCTCATCCTCATCGTCATCCTCATCATCCTCATCCTCATCATCCTCATCATCCTCATCCTCATCATCATCATCATCCTCATCCTCATCATCCTCATCACACCCATCCTCATCATCATCATCGTCATCCTCATCATCCTCATCATCATCATCCTCATCATCATCCTCATCATCCTCATCATCCTCATCATCCTCATCATCCTCATCCTCATCATCATCGTCATCCTCATCATCCTCATCATCCTCATCTTCATCCTCATCATCATCGTCATCCTTATCATCCTCATCCTCATCATCATCGTCATCCTCATCATCCTCATCCTCATCATCATCCTCATCCTCATCATCCTCATCATCCTCATCATCATCATCATCATCCTCATCATCCTCATCATCATCATCATCCTCATCATCCCATGATTTTTACTCCAAATCGGTCACCCAGGAGGTGCCCCTGCCTCATCCAGGTCTAGCTTTCGTACTTTCACTAGATGTCCTTGCTGAAAGTTGACCTCAACGGGCGAATCATGGCGGAGCAAAGCGCGAAGCATGGCGAAAGCATGGCGAAAGGCGGAGGTCGGCAATGACCCGGTCTTTGACCATGGAAACCAACAGTTTGCTATGGAAAAGGGATGAGAATGGTGAGTTCGATGACTCGCCTACTAAAACTTGTGATTTTTTAGGAGAAAAACATGGCTAATTCATGACGATTTCTGGCTGATTCTTACACTTCATTCCATGGTTGGTAACGGGATTCCCCGTTGATGGCAAAATTTCCCATGAACCCCCATACAATAATCAACCAACAAGGCTTTGGGGCATATCCCCATGAGTTTCCCATGAAATCCCAAAATCGAATTCGATGGCACCGAGAGACACGATCTGTGCAAATGCTGTCCTCGTCTACCTGCGGTTCATAGGATGGTAATGGGATAGTCATGGGATGTTAATGGGATGGCAATGGTATAAAAATTGTAGTGATATTGGGATCAAAATAATTATCATAATTATAATGTTATCGATCATCCTATTATAACTATTGTCGAGTTATGGTCCCATTATGGTCCCATGTAGTGATAATCATGGGATCATAATGCGATTTTTTAAGATGATCGATCATATTTTTGGATGGGATTTGTAGAAGGGATAACGTAGAGTAGTAGAGATACGTAGAGTCTACAGTTGAAAAATTAGAGGGGATGGTTTGGCATATTACTTCTTACCTTCTGGTATATTAACATAGACCCTGGCAGATAGGGGTTGGAAGACTAGTTTCCACTATAATTTTGGTCATTTTCAGGGTCCATGTTAATTTACTAGAGGGTACATTTCGTTATCATCTACCAATAAAGGTTGTATTTCATTGGGGGGTAGCTTCCTACACCCACGCTCTTCTGGTTTCACCAGAAATATTCGAGCCGTCAATCTCATTGGTCATATATACATATCATGGTGCGAAATATGTCAAATATATGTATATCAAATATATGTATGACATATGTATATATATATATATATATTCATAATGTGTATATATATTTATAAACTGTGTATATATATATAATGTGTATATATATATATATATACATCCTCTTTTGACCGTGAATGGCGGTTTCGAAAGTCATGGGGGTACACCCAAATCATCCCAATATTAGACTATGGCTCGTATTTTTCAACCCATGGTGACTTGGGGATCCCTCATGACTTCAGAAACCATACCATATCATCAAATCCTATAGGTTGTTATGGTATCTGTATCCATGTTCAATCCATATCCCATTCATATTCCATAGAGGGGGGATATTTCGGTGACCCCTCGAGCTGGGTTTATGGGTGGATGGCAATCTTCCTGAAAAAATCCCACATATTTGGAAGGGGCATCCCGCAGGAAGGGGCCTCGTAGTTAGCGAAGTTGACGCAAGTAACTTGTTTAACTGGGGTTTATAGGGGATATAACTATAGTTAGATGGGGCTAGAAACTACTTATAACTACAGGATGGGGACCCCTAGTTATAAGTTGGCATAAACCATAACAAAACCTCCATTAACTATAGTTATATCTACTATAAACCATAGAATCCAGCCACTTATGTTCGGCAACTGAACGCTATCGACCGGGGGCCCCATCCTTTTTTGGCCCTTCCTGCCAGTTTCTTGGCTCATCTATCTATAGACATCTATATCTCTAGAAATCCAACAGTTCGCCTAGTTGCAAACCAAAACCAAGCTGGTTGGTGGTTTCAACCCCTCTGAAAAATATGAAAGTCAAATGGGAAGGATTATCCCATATATGAAATGGAAAATGAAAAAATGTTTCCCTCTGAGCGCACCGCTGCCGACCTGGGTCTCGCAGAAACGGCCGTCTGGTGCGGCTCAAACGCCCCGCAAAAGATCAAGAGAACCACCCGCCCCCGTCGCCGGTCGAACCAGTTGTTGGCTAAGATACTCTTCCAAAGCTTCAAACTCATGGTGGGAAATTTGGAACCCAACAGACCCCTTGAAGCACAAAACCCATTGGCTGAACGCGCGCACAGTGCCACAGCTGTACCGCACATTGGCGTCCTTGAAGTACTGCTGCAGCATCAGGCGGAAATACTTGATCCTAATCGGTAACCGGACATGGTTCGCCAGCGAAGCTAAGCTACCAGATTCGGCGGTCCATTTTCCATCCCGTTTGAGGATGTTCCATGGGCCCCGATTTCGTTGAAAGCTGATGAAAAGATGGAGATACGAAATCCAACGGAGCGGCTGCATGGCATCTCGAATTTGACCTAGCCAGCTCTGTACATCGGATGCAAGTTGGACCCCAAAAAACCTAACGAATGTTGGCCTCTGGAGGACCAAGTTGCATGGGTCATCCCAGACCAAGTCAGGCTGCTTCCTACTGACACGGACTGGCCGGGCGGCCGACGGGACAGACACAGGTTGGACAATGACTGACTGAACCCACATTTTGCTGACCGACAACATATGGGACCTGATCCAGTTGCTTTGGTTACGGCATTGCAAGGTCTGTTCGACATATGCTGACCAGAGACTCCAGACTTCGGCCGGACGGAGACGGTTAGCTGCTTGGGCCGCAGCATCGACAGCATTATTACCATCTACAAGCCAGCGGTCAAGGTCATTCTCAAAGTCAAGTCTGTTCTCATGCGCTGGCACCTTCAGGATGGCAAGTCTTTCGGCACCAAGGCGGGAGGCCAATTGTTTCAGGCGGTGCAACAAGTCACTGTGTTTGCCATTCGGTTTGATAGGCTGGTCTTCAATAACCACTCTGGGATACACCTTCAGGACACTTTGGCAGTCAGTCCAAATACGGACACAGGCATGGGATTGAATTGCATATTCCAGAGCCGCAAGCACTGCCATGAGTTCTGCTCGGTAGGCAGATTGGAGCAGGCCTGCCAACGGCTGTGCTGCTACCGGCATGAAATGGCTTCTGTCAACTGCAAGGTCAAAAGGTGGCGCCTGCACAACTGCCCAGCTAGCCATACGGAAATCACTGTCGGCCGGATGAAGACAGGAGCCATCAGTAAACAAATCCAAAATTGGCTGAGAAGGCACATTGGGCATGAAACCAAAGGCTGAAGGGATATTAATGAGATACTGATTCCAGGCATTGGCTAACGGAGACCGAAGTGTCCATCCATGCTCAAGAGACACACTGGGAAGAAGCGAAAGCTCTTGGAAAACATCATCTGGAATGCTGTTTCTCAACTCAGCGGTGGCCGAACATTCCCATAGACGGTGGCGGGTGGAGTCTGGCGCTCCACACTTGACACCAGTGGCCACCCCATCTTCGGACCAATGTTGGGCATGTTCATTGGTGATGGTGGCCCCATGCAAGTACTTTCGGATGATTCCTTGGTCATAAGCATCCAACATGTTGTAAGCTTTGCGCGTAGCAAACAAGTCCACTGCTTCAAAACCTCGGAAAGAACGCCGGTGTTTCACTGCGACTGCAAGAACTTTGGTCCAGGTCCATTGGGCACGCATGACAAACTCCTGCAGCGAACATTGAAGGAAGTTGAAAGAGCCAAGCTCATCACTTGCAATGGCATCAGCATGCACCTCGAAACCTAGTCTATGCAAACGCTGGCAAAGAATTTCGGACAAGGAATTGAACGTCGGTTTTTCTGATTCAAAAACTGCCATGTTGAGGCCAAGTTGAACAGAACCAGCATCACCAAGGCTACGAGCATCACGCAAGGTTTCAACTGCCGCAAAAACCAACGGATCAAAAGTAGCACCTTCCAAACTGCACTGCAAAGCTGGGTTTGCCCCTGGTTTTTGGAGCCGCAAAGCTTGCATCACATTTGTCCTTAATGCTTCGAAATGCTTCCTGCCAATGACAACTGCTGACACTGCATGAAAAGCCCGTGGCCAAGCAACCCTTTGCACAAGGATGATCTTCTGCCTGAATGTACACGGGCTAGACGCAAGCTTTTTCCAAAAGTCATCGAGCTGCCGAAACCTCTCCAAAGAATGAAAATTGGAAATTTGCTCTGAAAAGACAACATGTGCACCAAGCTCTCGGTTCTTGAGTTTGACCGTAAACCCATCAGCTCGCAGCTTCACACGGCCGGGTCGATCAGATGCCCAGCAATAGGACTTAGCTGGGTCAAGGTCCAGACTGAGGGCCGCTGCAAAGGCATCCACCGCATCACACGCTTGTTTCATGTAGTCCACTGAACGCAAAATCACCCCCCAATTGTCAACGTAGGAAATCGGCCTGAACATCACGTTGGCAGCAGCCATCCAACTGTGAAAAAGTTGGGTAAGTGCCATCATGGCCAAACAAGACAAAGCGCAGCCTTCTGGGAAACCGTTGCATGATTCCACACCAGGGGAAAAGCTGCCCTGGATGACAAAGTGCCGGACAAAACCTGACAACGCTCCTGCCCAAGCCAAAAGTGTTCCATGGTCAACTCCCATGAGTTTCACCGCTGCCAACGCTGGCTTGCGAGGCAATATGTTGAATGCCTTAACCAAATCAGCGGACAGGCCGCAGACTTGTTCGCCTCCAAGGTGAGCTTGCTCGATTTGCTCCAACATGTAACGCCAAACAAGAGCTGCACGTCCCCCAACAGTATTGCCACACAAGAAAGGGTCAACCGTGCTGCTAACTGCTTTCAACCAGTGCCTTGCTGCAATTGAAGACCAAGTCCGATACAAGTTAGAAAACACAGTTATCGGGCGGAAATGCCCGACCTCATGTGGATCCACCACCTTTGCAAGCGATCTCACGTAGCCCTGCAGCACCTGCCGAGGCCAGACCCCACTGGTGGTGGCTTGTTCAAAAACGCGCAGCAGTTGGCTCCAGTCTGTCGGATGCAAGGCCAAAAGGTCACATCGGCTCACGCCATCCAAGCTGGTGGCAGCATGTTTGGATTTTCGCTTCAACGTACGAATGACCTGGGCATGAGACAAGTCTGGTGGGTCAACAGTCACAGGGCGAAGCTGGCGTTGAGCAAAACCGATGATCTGATCCCATTGACTGTCGGGCACATCTTGATGTCTGTTCCACAAACGCGACCATTGGGTTTCAAAAGCATGAAAAAGGTCTTCAAGTCGACCAACGGGCCTCCTTTGCGTCAAGGTATCCCCGGGTTGCACTGTACCACAAGTGTCACACCAAACCTTATCAGCTTCATGGTGGATGATGGTGAGTGGCTGACCTGCATGCATGATCGGGATTCCAGAAAACCAACTCATGTCGTGAGTGGTGACGAGGGCACATTCAACTTCGTCTACCTCAGCAACAACCGCAGTCAGTGTCAGCGCAAGGGAATCGACCTGTGCTGGGACATCTCTACGGACAGTTCTGTACATGGCATTGGTATCGGATGCTTTATGGAGGCGATTTGCATGGGACCGCGACGCATTCAAGGACTTTTCAAGCTGCTCCAATTCTAACTCCATGCCCGCATAGAAAAGAGTGGCAACAGCATGGTTTGGTGGTTGCTCTGGGACAGTGGAAGGTTCTCCAATGCCAAGGTTCCTGTTTCCCCACCAACTCACAAAATTGGGCACAAACCCTCTTGCAAAGCGTATGGACGTCCAAAGTTGCAGTTGATGCACGCCGTGCTCAGCAGTGATCGGACCGGACCTACTCAAACGAACATAGGACTGCAAACGCCGGAGCTGCTTGGTCCATTGGGCATGTTGGAGGCACGAACCCAAAAATGCAGGTTGGCGGTCACCTGGCCTGCTGGTTTTCAACGGGGCATGGTTGGCATACCTTTGGGTAGGCATCAGTTGTGTGGCACGACCTGTCATAGCACGAATGACTGGCTTGCGCATCACCGTACGTGCAGATTGGTTGTGTCTTTCAACCTCATGCCAAAATTTTTGATAATCAGTTGTCACACACTCTGGATCATGAAACAACTCCGTTTGAACTGGTTGACGTTGAGCAAAGGGTTCCCATTCCATCTGGTCAGGGATAGGCCACACAAACCTGCTCACCTCATCTGGGCCTCCTCTGAAACGGCCAATCAAATTGGAGTGATCTGAAACTGTGTCGTCATCAACCTGGCATTCAAGGAACAGCGCTGCCAATTCACGTGACACAAGCATGAAGTCGCGGCGGGTCTTGCCGCGGCAAGTGGCAACAGGCAGTCGCCCAGTGCGTTCGGCTTCAAGGTCTTGTAGATCACGATATCCAAGCCTGGTCAAAACAGACACTGTGGTAAGGTGGTCAAGGTCATGGTTAAAATCACCAGCTATGTACTTGGGGCCAGGTTGTTGCTCGATCCTGTCAAGGGCCTGTGCCAGAAGTTGATTGGTGACTTCTTTGGCATTGGGATGAGTTGGGCCTGTTGGGGTACCATAAACCTGAACACCGGAAATCCAAATTCCATGAGCACAGAACGACGTGCAAAGCAATCTGCCAGAGTGATAGGCAGTCTTTGGCCACTCGTGAGGGAGTCTGCGAACTGGAAACGTAGTCATGATACCAACGCCGGACCATTGTCCAATGTCACTTGTTTCAGCTCTGGGGGCAACTGGACATCCATGTTGAAAGGCACGATACCTAGGATTGACACTACGGACATTGCTCCAAAAGGTGTGGATACCAGCCTGGGTCAAGTGAGTTTCGGAAAACAACCAAACATCATGTGTACTATCAGCAAACCCAAAAGCTTTCCCATTAAGTCCATTGGGATTGGCGACAGAAACTGTCCAGTCAGGTCCAGGCTTTTTGGCTTCCCCCACACGGCAAGACAGGGCCAACATAGCCCAGAGGAACCAGGCATGACCAAACATTGACCCACGGGTGGTCCGGCGACGCTTGGAAGGACAACCAGAGAAAGCGACAGAGGCGGCCGGTTGATCATCATTCAGGAACACAGAACCGAGGTGAGCACAAGGACAACACCAAGTCAGAAGACTGAACCGAGGGAAGGCCATGATGAAAGTCCAAACAATCCAAAGGATGACCAGGAGCAAGACGGCCATGGGAAGCAAGTCCAAAAATCCACACAAAGAACACGATGAACCGAGCACAGCGACAAGGAAAATCCAAGGGATCAAATCCAAGAAGACTGAAAGATCGGGGCCACGACCCTCGCAGATGAGGGCGTGGCGGGACCGTCACTCGGTCCTGTGTTTCTTGGCAAGCAGTGCTTCGATCTGTTGCATCTGCGTGGCAAATAGGGCCTGCATGTGTTGGCCTTGATTGTCCAGCTGATGGGTAACTTGAGTTTGGAGAGACGCAAGTTGGCTGTCCGCTCTCACTGCGTTATCATCGATCTTGGCTTCCAAGGCTTGCTGATTCATGGTGAGGCTCTGGACTTGTTGCTCGAGGGCTGCGAAGCGAGCATCGGTGGATCCCGAAGAATCAACCTCCATGTCACTGGTAGGAAGCTTTGCCATGATCTTGTTTTCAAGCCTGGTTTCGAAATCTCGCAGTGCAGCTTGTGTGTCGACATGACATGTGGGCGTGGCTGCTGGTGGAGCACCCCAGGGGTCATGCGTCAGCCAAGGATCAACGGCCGGGGCAGAAGCAGTCTTGGAGCAGAGCTGGACGGTGGTCGAACTTCCAATCACCTGTGGGCTGGGCTGGGCGACTTGGTCAGACTTGTCATGGGCCTTGGTGATCACAACTTCCGTCCCTTGGTAGCGTACCACTGCATTTGGAGGATGAACACATGCCTGCACAAGCCAGATGGTACCAAGGGCATCTCCAACAGATCTGCTTGGATGCAAGGGCCTGGCCTGCCATTGCCACTGGCTGCAGAGGCGTGAGACGGTGATTCTGTCCATGCCAAAAGGCAGCGGACCCACTTCGAACGTCATCTTGGCTCCTGCGGCAAGGAAGATTGATCCTGGTTTCAATTGTTTGGCAAGCTCCGGGGCATCCTCAGTTTTGGATCTAACTCCAAGTCGTGATCCTAACCTGGCAAGACCGATGACTTGGGGGGTGCATTGTTGGATTCTGAGAAGCTCGTCATGTGCTGTCTTGGGAAGCCAAAGGACCTGAAAGCTGAGCAAAGGGTCTCGGGAATCCACGGTCCTGGGTTCGGCGAAAATGCCGTGGCGGCCGCTGCATGACAAAACGCTCAGTTGAACAGATTCCAGACACCTCAGATTGAAAAGGAAAACCTCCGCTTGCTCTGGAGCGACAGGACGGAAGGATGATGAGACCCACTGACGGCGCCACACATCAAGAACGGGATCTTCAACCACGTCATGTGGACCAGGGTGCCACTTTCCGCAAGAGCAGGGTTGGCCAGGGGAACCTTGGCGACACACTTGGAGGGGCAGGAGCTTGGCAAGCACATACTTCACCGGGGACTTGATGACCTGGTGCCAGTCGTCCGCAACCATATCTCGGTAAACTGCGATCTTGCAACACGCTGCAGGAGCATGCAACAGGTCTTGAGGGCCACTATCAGATTTCGGGACAACCGCAACCTGACCAAGCTGGAGAAGGTAGGCAGGGACGATCATTGGCTCAGAATTGGCCTGGCATCGCAAGACAACACGCATGAAAGACCAGGACAAAGTCGTGACAATTTGGCTATCCTCGGCATTGAGCAACAGCAAAGCCAGGGCACCTTTGGAGACCAGTTGGCCAGCTTTGAGGTACGCCGATGCTTCATCAACTGTGGTCAAAACAACTCCTTGGGCAAGGGGTCCAATTGCATTCAGCTGAAGTTGGCCAAGGCCAGAACCATCAGGTGCAGTGAAAGCTTCTTCGTCGATGGTCAATTTGCTTGGATCCAATGCTCGTGGAACTTCAGGTTTGGGTGTTGGCTTGGACGGTGTGGCCTGCTTTTTTCGCTTCGTGCGAAGACCACCTTGGTCAGCCTTTTTCTGCACAGCTTGTTCCAACTCTTGGGGCAGGACAAGTTGGAAGACTGGACGGCACTTGTTGGCTACTGCTTTGAGGGATCTCCATGGCTGACCAGAAGTCAGGGCGCCCTGGATAGCTGGTAAACCAGCCGCCTGGGTCAGCAGGGAAACTCGGTGCTTGATCTGGGTCGGTTCGACCCCATGCTCAATCAAAAGGGCTTGCAAACGATCGAAGGCTTTGGGATCAAGACCAGCCGACCAAATCCAGGGCCGACTGATGGTTGCACAGGAGTCCAAAAACTGCACAAATTGGGATTTGGCAGCTGCATGAAGTTGCTTCACCTCGTCCAAATTGCTGGGCAACATCTTTCCCCGCAACATATGGTCCAGGAACCGCACAGCACAAAGTCCACAGTATTCTGTCACGGCAAACGACCGGTGTACAGCATGGACAGTCCAAGTTCGGGAGCCGAGAGCAGTGGCCAGGCCTTGATTCAGGACAGCCAACGATGCAGACGCAGGGCCAGGGATATCCCAACAAGAAGCAATCATGCAGTGGGCGGTCCAAGTCCAAAGAAAGGGAATCCAATGGTTGTCAACAGACACAACTCCAATGATCGCAGTAGGACGGACAGACAACGATGAAATCCATTGTTGCAACAGATTGCTGCTGGGTCGTTTCAATGCTTCAGCCGCCAGGAGTGGATCAAGCAAAGCCCAATTCGGTTTCTTGGCAGCATGGAGGAGCTGTTCGGCATGCCAGAGAAGTTCATCGTCAGCACAAAGAGTGCCTTGGTTTGCCAGGATGAGTTTTCGAGATTGGACATCGATGGATTGCTTGCGCAAGGCTTGCAGCAGGCCGACATCATTGACGGATGGCTCTGGGACAAGGCACAGCCGGGACGCATCAAGAGACACAAGGGGTTCGGGCACTGGGTCTTTAGGAACATGCATCTGCTGATCCGAGGGCAAGCAAGGTCGGTCAGGGTCCACTTCCGGCTGTGGATCTGCAGCACGCCAAGGGATCGTCGGAGAAACGTCTGCAACAGCAAGGGGCATGGGTGCAGGTGCAGCCTGACCAGTAATCCAAAGACACATTCCAGCTGCTGATGAAGCGGAGCCGGGGGTAAGACCCGTGCTACAGTCAATGACCATGCATTCTTCCGCAACAAGGTCCAGAAGACGACAAGTGGCATCAAGGACAGCCGCAACAGAGGTACTAGGATCAGACAGCTTGGTCACAAACGGGGTGCAGTCATGGCAATGCACAATGGTCACTTCATCTGAGGTACCTTTGTGAGCAAAGTGGACCCATGGTGTCAGCGAAAGGTCATCCAAAGTCAAATCCATGACCACCTCGACAGGGGGGTCAGGGAGGGGCAAGGCTGGAACAGGAGCAAATTCCAGGTGCTCCGCAATGACACAGACACGACCACGCAATTCCAACAAACAATCCATAGGGACCAGTGTAGACTGCCCAAAGAACACTTTGTCTACCTGACATTGGACCAATGCTGCAATCCACACCGACTGCAAAGGTGATGCCTGCTGCCCAAGACCGGCTAAGCACAACCTCAGGTTTGGCGGCCAAATCATCTCAGGCACTCCAGTCAAAATTGCAACCTCAGTCGGGTGAGGGTGTCGCACTCGGGGCACATCTGGGAATCGTGGGTCAGGTTCACCTTCAATTGGAAATAAAAGTCCATACAAACCTCGGCTTTGAAGGGTGGTGCTGGAAAAACCTGCTGACCTGCACAGACATTCACATTTTGTCACCTGTGATCCCCAAGAGTGCAGTGCAGTTGGTGCTTTGCCTCTGAACGGCAAAAACATCTTGGCCAGTTTTGGTTGGTATTGCAGGAAAAGCTCAAGCTCATCTCCTTTCAACTCGAGTTGCTGCAGATGTGCATGAGACAGGGCCATGGGGGCCGGCAAGACATCACGTGGGACACCTGGATCGGACAAAGGCTCGGATGCACGGAGTGGAATCGATCCTACGAAGTCTACCATCAGTGTGGCCCACCATCTAGTACGACGAGAAACCCAAATTGATTCCAATTGCAACACAACCTCAGACAACCGGTAGCCACACTGATCTCGGAAAGATTCCAGCTGCTGGCGAACCATTGCATTCGTCGATGCATCCTGTACACATTCTAAAATGACTCCTACCGAGCGGAGCATGAATGCTGCCCTGAGCGCACTGTACAGAGTGTTCGATCGCTGGTCATCAGCGCCACGCTGAAACCCTCCTGTGCTGAAAGGCTGGCAACTGAAACCGCACATCAACATGGCCGGATACGGATGCGCTTTGTACAAACACTTCAGGGTATCTTTGGATCCTATGTCTCCATGTATGCATGGTACATCAGGGTGCATGGACCTGAAAGCCTCGACAAACGGCAAAGACCAGTCTGCAGCTGCTACAGTTTTCATGCCAGCCGTTTGGAACCCAATTGTGCCCACTCCCAGCCCTGAGCACAACTCGATGATGTTCGAAAAGGAGTCTCTGTTGCTGCGACCAAACAAAAGAATGTCCGTCGGGTCATCCACAAAGAAGCAGGGAAGAGGATCCTTCTGAACCAGAGTGGCGTCAAACACCGAGATTGATGCACATCCTTCGGACACCTGCAAAGTGCCGATGATTTTGGCCTGTTGGCGGCCAGGAAGCAAGGTGACCATCACAGCTTCACCTGCATGAGCCACCACCTCCGCAGCGATGTCACAGACAGTACCTACTTCCATAGTGTCCTGAAATCCCCACAAAAGCTTCGGGCCAGCATTACCCCAAAGGGCCATGGCAAGGTACCGATCAAGTTCGGACAAAACCAACCGAGTTTTAGCTAGCCCAGCATTCCCCGCTGGGAGGGACTCGGTCCAGAATGCTAATGAAAAAATGTTTGAAACCACCAACCAGCAAGCTATCGTTAATGAAGATTATATACATGTTTTTTCTAATGAAGATCCCGGTGTTCCCATTCGAATCTGATATCTGATTGAATCAATATCTAATCTCCATACAAACCACCATATCCAAGATAAGATCATGTTCATGTTCCTCAATCCTTGTTTGAGTCTGTTCGAAAATGGGCTTAATGAACGGGAAACATGGGTGGATAAGCCATAAAAATTGGGTGTGATCTATTCTCAGCTAAATCTATATTCCTGTAATTTTCACGGAAAATTCCATTATCATTTGGATCTATTTAACCAACATGTTCTCATGTTTTCACTTTTTTCACATGTGCAGCATCAAACAACTGGTTGCGAACTGGTTCCACTGGTTTGTGAACATAGCAAGTCACCAATAATGGATAGTTGGCTGATCCTGTTTGAATAGCTTAGTAGAACACCAATAGCTTATATAGTCTATCTAAAAAAATAATGCAACCCATTTTTAGGCTGTTCAATCGGGAAAAGAATGATCAATGATCAACCATTGGATCGAGGGCTATCCAATTTTCAAACAGACCCACATATTTTTCACGCTCTGGTAAACATACAAAAAACTATGGAAAATCACCATGTTTAATGGGTAATCAACTGTAAATCAACTATTTCTATGGGCCATGGCTTCAATAGCAAACTGTCAGCTATTACCAGAGGGTATCATATCGTATCCAGTTGTTGATATATGTCCATACTGTTCATATCGTATCCTTATTATCCCATCGAATCTCCATCAGATCCTTACGATGATTGATGGTTTTCCATCGTCATGGGGTACACAATAGCCAGATGATCATGGGAAATCCGAAAACCACATGGATGAGAACTGGGTGTAGCCCCATGACTTAGGAAACCTCCAAATACCCCAGTCTACCCCTAAAAATCCTGATCAAATCCTTATGGCTAGCATAGATACCTTTGGTATGGGAAGTTTATGAAATTATGGATAGCATAGCATTTGGTATTTGGTATTTGGTATTTAACCAACATAATACCTCTGGTTAAGTCTTTATAAAATCCTATCTTAGATTATGAGATCCCACCATGAAATCCTGAACTCCTCATGAAATATCCTCATGAAATCTCTTTAAATTCCATTAAACCTGTGTAAAATCCCCTGCCAACCAAAAAAAGACCTAAAACGTCCATAAATCCCATTCAACATCATTAAACTGCCAATAAAAGCCTCATAAACTGACAAAAAACATCATTGAACACCATTAAACTGCCAATAGGGAGGTCCTAAAATGGGGGTACCCCCAAAATCATGCATTTCTAACAGGATTCTCAAGTATAAACCATCCAGCTATTGGGGCACCACGATGATTGGCGAACCTCCTGGAGCATGGAGAGTGGCCAGCGCCACCAGTCTGAACGATCAGGGGTATAGACCTGAGCCAGTGAGATGAGATTCAGAGAGAGGGAGAGAGAGAGAGAGAGATAGATGGGTAGATAGATAGATGGATGGATAGATAGATAAATAGATGGATAGATAGATAGATAGGTAGATAGATAGATAGATGGATGGATAGATAGATAGATAGATAAATAGATGGATAGATAGATAGATAGGTAGGTAGATAGATAGATGGAAAGATAGATAGATAGCTAGATAAATAGATAGATAGATAGATAGGTAGTTAGATAGATAGATAGGTAGTTAGATAGATAGATGGAGATAGATAGATAGATAGATAGATGGATAGATAGATAGATAGATAGGTAGGTAGTTAGAAAGATAGATAGATAGGTAGTTAGATAGATAGATAGAGATAGATAGATAGATAGATAGATAGACAGATAGATAGATAGATAGATAGGTAGTTAGATAGATAGATAGATAGATAGGTAGATCGATAGATAGATAGAGATAGATAGATAGATAGATAGATAGATGGGATATTTAGGTAGATAGATAGAAAGATAGCTAGATAGATAGATACATAGATAGATAGATAGATAAATAGATAGATAGATGGATAGATAGTTGGATAGAGAGAGATAGATAGATAGATAGATAGATAGACAGATAGATTGATAGATAGATAGATTGATAGATAGATAGATAGACAAATAGATAGATAGATAGGTATATATATATATGTATACATATATATATAGTCATCCTTGTTATAATCCCATGATCATCGTTTATCCCAGAGTAATACCAGTCAGAACCATATCTATATATGGGGATATCCGTAAATTGGGATGCCCCTAAAGTGGATGGTTTATAATGGAACATCTCCTATTAAAATGGATGATTTGGTCGCGCCCTCTCATAAATTGGTTGATAATCCTATTCATTGTAGATATAACTACCTGAAGTCCTACTTATTAGAGTTATAAACCAACTTAGCTATCTTGGGGTATTGTGGGTGGTACTGTGAATCGTTGCAAAATCCTGCACCACCAAGCGGATGGTTGAAACCCTAAACAAATAATGGCATGTTTGCCATCAACTGGTGCGGGATTTGCAACCATCCACAGTATGTATTCACAGTACGTATATGAATTTGTATATGTAAAGGTATATGTATATGTATATATATACATGTACATGTACACTTACATGTACATGTATATGTATATGTATGTATGTATATATATATATAGTCATCCTGGAGTAGAATGTGGTCATTCTAAGTCGATCACTAAAATATGAGATGATGGTTGAAAATCATCATACTCTATCTACTTCAGAATGATTGTATATGTATTTACAGACTATCTAACTAACTAACCTCATCTTATCTAAGTTGATCTAATCGGATTTAATTTAAGCTAGTGTAATCTCTATCTATCTATCTATCTATCTGTCTTTCTGTCTGTCTGTCTGTCTTGGTCTATTGTCAACGGAGCATGACCTTCCTTGCAGTCCTGGCTATCGGGAATGTTGATCTTATGACTGTCGTATCTCGTTTCTGTGGAACGGAAAAAACTGCGTAAATACCGATCCTTTTGTACAATAGAATAAGTTACCCTCTGGTAAACATACAAAAAACTATAGAACATCACCATTTTGAATAGGTAAATCAACTCTCAATGGGGTATTTTCAATAGCTATGTTAAATTACCAGAGAGTAATGTGAATATACATGACATTCTGAACCATATATCGAGAGCCAATCTTGCTCCTCAAACGCTTTCACAATGCTGAAAGAAGAAACCAACCAAAAAGAAGACACACTTTTTCTGAGACGCTACATTAACATATTAAGCAACTAAAAATGTTTCTCAACCCCCTGAAATATGGGAATTCCGACATTAAACCCATGGGAAATGTCGGGACCAAGCTCTGAGGCCCTGCTGGAATCCCCAATTGATACAGTGACGTCGAACATGTTCCAAATGATATGGGGAAATATGGGGAATATGTTGGGAAATGAGGATACCTCATTAGCTATCATGGGGTATATACTGTAATGATTAACCACACATATCCACACATCTTTTGATTCCTTATCTATTTTATTCTGGCTACATGTTATTTATGCACTAAACTGAAGACAGCTGAACTAATTCGGGGATGATTCAGCATTTTCCTGAGCATCATTCCGGTGACGTCATCCAGAAATGATGGTTAATCATGCTGTTGCTTTCCATTCAATGATTGAAACAATCTGGATTATATCCCTTCTGTGGTTGGTTCCTATCCCGATGACCATTGGTAGTACAGTAGTAGGTAGACTTCCAACCAGAATGCTTCACCATTCCCATGAACCGTCCTTGATGCATCACCATATGAAAATGCCCCTTCCTTCACCAGTTCCCAACTATTATTGTTGCCGGTGGATACTCCCTAAGTGGGTTATCCTATATAGATGGGTTATAACTATTTATCTATGGTCTATGGTGTCTATGGTTACTAACCAGTCAGTACATGGGATAATCCTCCAAGTACCCAGGAAATGTAACATAGCTATTGAACGTGTCCATTGGTTTAAAAACGCTAAACCATTAAAAGAAAGGGGCCATGGTCTCCACTAAGTTTCATTACTCGAGGGTGTTTTGCCGCCGGTTGATTTTACTTTTTCCCGGGCAAAACATGTCCTCCCTGTTGATATCACCCAACCTGGGTCCAACACCATTATTCAGATGGAAATCATCCAGTTTTTGTTTTGCAAACTATGTGGGATGATCATTTCTGGTGCCATTTCACGTTTCGGGGCGGACCTTGTTTGATTGGTTTCACACCTTTTTGCTGCTAAATCCGATATTTTTTTGATGAATTTTCTATGTTTTCCATTCTTTGCGATACACCATCATTCCTTTTTCTTTTCATCAGTTTCCAACCATTATCGTTCACATTTCCATCATAAACTCCCGAAACAAACTTTCAAATGTTCCCATCCTTTTCTTGCAGCCTTCTTGCAAATCCTGCATTTTTCGCAACTGTCACCCAGTTCTCCACTGGAAAATGCCAGGTCTTATCCAGGTTTTCTCCACAATGCGCATCATTTTTCCAGCATTTCTCACCCAATTCCCAATGTCCAGCATTTTCCCTCCATTTTCTCGTTTGTTTCCACATTTCCAGCATGTTTCCAGCTCGTTTTCCTCCACTTTCCCAGCTCCCCACAGGTGCCCCAAAGGTGTCCCAAAGGTGCCCAAAAAAAACGGCGCCACCGGGCCGCGGCGTAGTAGTTCTCCGCGGCGCTGCGCAGCTCCCCGACGGAGCCCAAAAGCTGTGCCTTGGAGGAGTTCCAGTGGATGCCGCTGGCGTCGAAAACGCGTTTGGCCTCCTGGAGAGATTTTTGTGGGAGAATGTTTGTTCATAGATTTAGATAGAAAGATAGGTAGATAGATAGATGGGATATTTAGGTAGATAGATAGATAGATAGCTAGATAGATAGATACATAGATAGATAGATAGATAGCTAGATAGATAGATACATAGATAGATAGATAGATAGATAGATAGGAAATTTAGGTAGGTAGATAGATAGATAGGTAGATAGGTAGATAGAAGGGAAAATTTATGAAGATAGATAGATAAATAGATAGATAGATAGATAGGTAGATAGATAGTTAGATAGATACATAGGTAGATAGATAAATAGATAGATAGGTAGATAGAGACATGGGCAGGTAGATAGATAGTTAGATAAATACATAGGTAGATAGATAAATAGATAGATAGGTAGATAGAGACATGGGCAGGTAGATAGATAGATGGAATATATAGGTAGATAGATAGATAGATAGATGCATAGGTAGGTAGGTAGATAGATAGGCAGATAGATAGGCCTAGCACTTGAATACATATATATATATGTATGTGTATATGTACATATATATATACATATGTAAATGTATATGTATATATATATATATGTATATATATATATATAAATATATGTATGCATATATGTATATATGTATATGTATGTATATATAGTGTATATATATATTGTATATATATATTGTATATATATAAATATTGTATATATATATGTTGTATATATATATATATGTTGTATATATATAGTATATATATATATATATGTATATTATATATATGTATCAGGATGGAATATACACATATACCTACATAATCCTACACATACAATATTATTCTGTACTTGATGGGAATGTCAATGAGAATATATAAAGGGTATATGTATGTATTTGTACAACGAACACTCTTTTAGGAAGATAAGATTGATTCTTCTTCAGTTAGGAATGGCTGATAGGGAATGTCTCCTCTTCACTGGTATTCCTGATCTTCACCAGCTGCCCCTCCGCGAAGGAACTTCGTGAGTCTTCTCGGTCTAAGACCTGAGACGACCCACTGGGACTTAACTAAGAAAAATCAGGATCTCATGGAGATTTAATGGAAATCAATGTGATTTACAGCTGTTTTATGATAACTAAGTCAGTGAACATAACTCCAATAACTATGGGATATGGTACCTATAACTATAGTAAATAGGGGTTCCAAACCAACTTGTAACTAGGGGGCCCTAAGGTTCAAGGGTTGTAACCATGAAAAATTGGTTGTCATAGTGGGATTCAACCATGAAATATTAGGGTCTTTTCAGCACCAAAGATGGGTTTTAAGTTGTGTTGGGATGTAACCATCATTGATAGAGCTTGTAACCATCAAACGTGTGGGGATATAGTCCACAAATATCATAAATAATGCTTCATGAGTCATGAGTCATGGGGAGTTATTAATCTGCAACTTACCTTTTTGATTGGGCATTCTGAACCAACACATAATCGGGATACCTACCTACCAACCAGTATACTGGCATGAGTTAATATGGATAACAGCTAGGTCAACCAGCCATGAGGTTATTCCACATCCCACTGTACTGCTTGGTTTGTAGCTATTGGATCCCTTAGGGAGTAATTATGAGATAGGGGGTTAATAGGCTTGGAAACAGGGGGTTTTAAACATGTGCTAAAACGGGTTGCTATACCTAGTATGTTCCCATGGACTTTTCCATGATGGTGGGTCAATAGGTCCTGGAGCCGAATACTATTGGATGTAGAGAAGGATAGCCTTCAATTTTGTTTCGTTCAAAAAGAAAATGCAACTTCTGCTGGATTGCAACAATCCCTAGTAAACCACATGATATAGCCCACCACTAGATAACATTGAATAACCAACCAAAAGTCCGGTCAAATTTGGGAAAGGTTCCATCAAAAGACACCCTTCAACCACGAGAATACGGGACAGGAAACACCCGAGATCGTAAGATATTTTCTGACTGGTGCTTGGTAGGGAATGGATGGGAATGGGGGAATGGGATGATTATTGATAGTTATTGTGGATCATTCCCTCATTCCCTGCTAAGCACCAGTAAGTTTTTCAGCACACCAACCCATGTTTTGTGCGTTGCTGAGTCAACAAGTTTAAACTCAAAGTTGAAAAGTTGAAAAACAGCTGAAGAAACTGATGCCTTTTGGCCAGCGAACATGATAACATGATTCAAAAAACATAGGGATGGGTTCGTGCTACTCCAGAATCCAAGTCTCATTTTCTGGTCCAATCCTTTTGAACCTCCGAGTCATTTGGAAACAACATGATAATGACGAAATATGTATTGGGAAACATCGGTTGGGACACATTAGCTGCTTGGTGCGCAGTCCAAGAATGATGGTTGGAAATAGCCTGGGCCCAAACTCCCTTCCAGCGGGGCAGGCTGACCCGGCTGAACGTTTGGGGTTTCGTTGTGCAATGGTCTCTATGCTCCTGATCGTTCTCCTGCTTCCACTGTGTTTCCGATCTGACACAAGTGTTTGTAGCTGGTGCAACAGCCAGGGTATGATGACTGTATTTCACGAACTTACGGCTTGTCTCAGTGACTCATGCATGGGCACTGCCGGCCTGGTTTCCGGACACGAAACTGCAAAGTTTCGAACCAATGATGTTGCTTCTCATCAGAAATGCTGTCAGGCTCGTTGGGCCTTGGATACCTGGTGCTTGGTTCATGTTGGCCACGTTGACCGTGCTGCCCGTGTAGCGTACCTCAATAGATCAGATCAGTTTTGGACGTTGCGCAGACAGCTTGTTGAGCAGTCGGATGCTTTGCACTTGTCATCGCTTAGGCAAACAGTTCTTTTGAGAATCAGCGCAGCTCTGGCCTTCGCCCTATGTCCCTGGTATGTTGCGCTTGCTGTTTTGGTGGCCGAGCCTTGGTTGACCCACATGGTGTGTTTGCGCGCATCATGGCCAGATTCACTTCTGCTTACCTTGTGCTGGCGTGGCCTTCCTAGCACGCAGGAACAGACGCAGAGTGAACAGTTGTGCGATGACAGGGTTTTGTTTGGGCAACGAGCATTCACACCTGGATTTGAGAGCATCATCATGGGACAATACTTACCCTTGGCCGCTCCACAAGAGAGTTTTTTGCTTTGGGATGCTATGCAATCAAGTGCTCAGGCCTTGCGACTTGGCTTGGAACAGGTTAGAAACATACTACCTTGGGATGTCGGAGAACATCATGTCGGGCTGCTCGCAAACAATGCTCGGCTCTCCTTCCATCAGTGGTTTGTAAATGACATGGAGATCAGTGGTGATTGGGGTCCCATTTGGCTTCCTTCCTGGCTTGCCTTAGCTTCTTGGCCTGGCACTGGTGTGTGTGATTTTTCTCCTTCGGCATGCGGTGAGTGGTGGGATCTACTGCCCAGACGAGGTTCGCTCAGCTGGGCGTCGTTAAATATGGTGGCCTCGTTCTTCGTATTGGCCTTGCCATTCCGTTCGTTTGAGCATCCCTTCTCTAGGCGGTGGCTCCTTGATCACTTGCGCTGTGCCCTGTGGCATTGGCTTCTTCTTTGCCACTTGCCGCTTCGTCTTGTTAATGGAGATAATTCGCTTGGAACCGCCAAGCGGTTAAGATGCAGATTGGTGCTGATTCTCTTTCAGCTAATATTGACACTGCAGCTGTCACCCGTGCAGCTCGTGAAGGTCAGATAAGTGCCCTGGTTCTCAGGCCGTTTCCGCTAGAGCCGACTCGGCGTGTCAT
>Ga0126342_10005020_pt1 | contig 22901 bp, 19 predicted proteins | sample Cyp1metagenome_FD_92528 | JGI IMG/M metagenome (GOLD analysis project Ga0126342, IMG submission 92528) | Coral microbial communities from Lord Howe Island, Old Settlement Bay, Australia - Cyphastrea 1 metagenome | ecosystem: Host-associated > Invertebrates > Cnidaria > Coral ...
ACCATAGTAGTTAATGTTGGAAAAACTATAATAAGCCATCCCCCAAAACACCATAAATAGGTATAAACCATTCCCAAATGGGTGGTTTATGGCATTGTTTTACCCACATTATAGATATATCTAGAGAAACCCAAACGTGATTGGAGTTATACACTATGAACCAACTTAGCTAACGCACCACCTGTGGTACAAATTACATGTCCTGTTGGTGAAAACCCCGTAGTGAACCCTTCAGCCACTTGGTTCCCACAGAACCGAATCGTCCCTTTGGTTTGGTTGGTCAATATACGATTCCCCAGCTGATCGATTGGCACAAGCCCCAACCCCATAAAATCATCAATCAACCATCATTTCTCAGTTATGTATCCATTTTGGTGTATATATATATATATATATCTAGTTTGACAGTTAAAGCCCCTAAAACCTGTGAGCTGATCGTGTAAATCCTGAGATAAATCACCTGAAGATTTTTAATCCATGAATTCCAATCTGGTTGGTGGTGCCATAACCATCTTTAAAAATATGAGTTCATCAATGGGAAAGGTGACATCCAATATATGAAATGGAAAATGAGATTCATGTTCCAAACCACCAATCAGTGATTATTAAACATCATTAACCATCATTAACCATCATTAAGCATCATTAACCATCATTAAGCATCACTAAGCATCATTAAGCATCATTAACCATCATTAACCATCATTATCCCATATATGATGGAAAAAAAATAACATTCATGTTTGAAACATCCCAAGCAGCCAAAAAAACAAGTTCCCCTTCAGATCCTTCAGCCGGCAGGTGGTCAAGGTGCAAGTCTTGCACAATTCGTTGCAGGCTTCGCACACCTGCTGGATGTTGGATAAACTGCGGCTGCTGAAGGAATCCACCAAACAAAAATCGGATGGTAAATCACAAATTGGGACATCATGGCTATTTTTACAACATGATATGCTATATATATAATATAATATAATGTAATATAATATAATATAATATAATATAATATGAGTGTGTCTGAAGAAAGGTGAATTATACCAATAAAAAAATCTAATGGGACACATGCTGATAAAACATCAAATTTTAGGTTTCCCTTCCGTGAAACCCATGTCAGCCTGAAGTACTTTGCTGAGCCAAACAACTGGATGGCATGAATGCTGTCATGATTCATGATGTCATTAAAAAACAAATGGTTGTGTCTGAACACAAAAAGGGTACTACTGTACCCCATCCCATCTACTGGTTCCCACATGAACCCATCATTTAAGTCCCACTTGAACCAACCGTCTCGGGTAGGGGGTAGAATTAGCCATAATTCATTAACATAATAACATAATTAACAATCAATCATAACATATCATAACAACATAATTAACATTATTGTTGATTATGGTTTATATAACATAATTTATCATAATCAATCAGAATTAATCATAATCAACCAACATTAACCACAATTACAAAGCTTCTTTCGCTTTTTTTCTGGCTTCCACTTTCTCTGCAGCTTCATCACTTTGTCGCTTGTTGCCCAGCACACGGCTGGGTGGGGCGCCGGGTCGTCGTTCCATTTCTCGTTGGCTTGTAAGAACGGAAGGAGTCGGATCAGCCTTCGGATCCCCTAGCATCCAGCGAACCGTGACGATATGCTCACATGCGTAGTGTGACCTCGCTTCGTCACAGGATGTCCAGCACTGTGGTTGCTGGCCGTCGACAACCCGCACGACGGACCATCTGTCAAGGATTTCCTGGAGCAACTCCGTAACCAGGATCTGGTGTGCAAGTAGACAAGCCAATATTGCTGACCCAGCCTAAGCAGTACGTTCGTACGTGCACTGTCATGAGGACTTGGTTCCAGAAACTGATTAAAATTTTATGAATCTCTCAAGCATGGTCCAACAGTTTCTGGAACAAAGTTTTTCCACGGTTCCAATGGGGAAGTTTCCAAGAATCAAAACATATTGCCACGGTTTTTCCAATGTTGATTTTGTGTATGTGATGTATCCTCCCTGGTGGCAAGATGTATCCGATGGCATCAATGGCATTCTCCTGATGGTCAGTGATTACAGTTGTGGCCCGAGTTATACCAGGTATACCATCTGGTTATTTGACATAGCCACGGAAATTCCCTTATAAATGGAGGTTTCTAGCTGGGAAAGTCTATTTCTATGGGCCATCTATACCATGGCAAACTGTTAGTCATAACCAGAGGGTTTTTTTCAGTTAGTGAAATCATCCCATCATCAAAAATGATAAAAATGGAATGATCAGCCGATGAACTGTTCACCATTTGTTTCAGAAAGTGCGTTGCTACAGAAGTCGTCTCATCAGCCTGCGGCGATTACCAAGGTCTTTCTGTAAAATGTACAATGTGAGGCCCCCCAATGATGTGAAAGTTGGTTAACAAAAGCCCCAGTAACTATAGTTATAAATACCATAAACCATAGTTATTGGAGTTATAAACCAACTGAACGCTATCGAACTGGGGCCTCACATTGTAGTGAGCTGCCTCTATTTTCTTGTTAAGAAGTTGACACAGTTGCAGGTAACTTCATGGCCAATCGTAGATAGCCTGCAACTACCAATGTATTTCTTTACCTGGTTCGGGTTCAATTCCAATGTTTGCTAGCTGAATCCCCATGTTTTTTTGATTCAACCCACTTCTTCTTACTTCTTGGTCAAACTTGGAGGTTTCCTAAAATGGTGTTGGACCCCTAAATCATCCAATTTAATTTGGGGATTTTCCAGTATAAATATCTATAAACTATACGAAAACCTTCCATGACTTTGGAGAGTTATGATGACATTACATAGTCTAGTTATAAGTTAGAATAGTTACAGTTATATAAAGCCCCATAGTTTATCAACTATAAATAGCCATTACATGCCATTACATGATAACCATCTGGTTATTTAACATAGCCATGGTATAGATGGCCCATAGAAAAAGATGGTTTACCTAGCTATAAAATGGTGGATCTTTCCATGGCAAACTGTTAGTCATACCCAGATGGTATTTATAATTGATAAACATGATAAACATGATGAACTATGGGGCTTATATAACTGTTGTACCTAGACTATGAAATGTCATTATAATCCAAAGTCATGGATGGTTTAGATAGTTTAGAACCATCCAGCGAGCCTGGGCTACCCCCATGACTGAACCGACAGAACGGTCAATCCATCGGGCCCATCGGTCCTTGCCAGCGGCGTACTTGCCAGCTGGACATTCGTCCACGCACGTGGCCGCATCTTTGAAGGTCTTTTCCGTACAGCCTAGGACGAGGCTAGGGGGGGTTGATTCATGGAATGTGTTCACTGGATTATATGGGAGACGTAACCTCAACTTGCTGCATGCAAGTGCTATTTGTTTGTTTCCAAAACAAATGCCAAAAGTTGGTTTAAATATGCACTATAAACCACTTACTAAGTGGGATGAAAATCCAAGTAGGACAGGGTGGAACCATGTGAAACCTGTGTCTTTGTGGCCTGATTGAAGCCTCAAACATAGGGAGATTAGGGAGTGAACCATCCAGAATGTCGTGGTGGAATCAACAAAGATTGGTTTGTTAACACTCGGTTTCATGGGTTTCATCCTAGTTGTTGCGGCGGTTTACGCACATCGTTTTAGATGAGAGAGTAATGCATGCGTCTCAGTTTTACTCCCTTCACTTCGGGGGTCAGCGCACTATGGTTGGATGGAAAAACAGACTTCACCACTCAACAGTTCTCACCAGTCGCAACAGAAGATATCAGAAGATTCTACAGTTAAGGCCATTTATTAGTTAAAACTTGTTATTTCTATGGGATTATACATTCTATACATGGTGTGACTTGTCAGTACTTAGAACTGGTATAACTCAGGCCACAACTGGTGCTGGTTCCCTTTTTCCATTGGACAAAACAAACACAAGACCCTCACCATGCGGATGAAATTCCTGGATGGTCGACAGTGGTCTCAACATGGTCCAGTCCATTGGGGCTGAAATTGATGATTGTCGTTGGTTGGTTGATGATAAAAAAATGTGGTTTGTCTATCAAATATAATTAAGGGTTTTATGAGATTTTAAGTTAACTAAGAAACATGTGGATTTCATGGGATGTTTAGCCGATTTATGATATATATCTTGGTGAACATACCTAGAATAACTATGGCTTATGATACTTATCAGATGTTTTAACTGTAGTTACTGGGGTTTTCGTTCACCAACTTGTAACTGGGTGCCCACCTTGTAGCTCATTGTCATCTCTATCCCTACTCGTAAGGCATGTGGGAAATATGTGGAATATCACCCGGTTCAGGATTACGGATTGGATCTAATCTCCAAAAAAGCAAACAAAGTGGTGCTTGGTAGTCTAACAACCAATAAACTAAGTTTAACTATAAGTTTAACAAAAAATCAAACGACATCGTTCCAAATTTGCTGAATCTTAGAGCAACCCAGTGGTCCAGCCCAATGCTCTAGAACCCTGTGATATCCAATACATTTTTTGCATCGCATCTCCGTTAGAAATTACACCGTGCGACTTGATCATTACATATTTTTGAAAAGAACAATATTCAAAGGATCAGTCACAGTGTTTTATCCTTTGATGAAATTCTTTGAAGGATAGCCTTTATATATATATATATGATACCATCTGGTTATTTAACATAGCCATGGAAAATCGCCATTTTTAATAGGTAAACCATCTATAAATGGGGCATGTTCCATGGCTATGTTAAATAACCAGAGGGTACTTTTTGTTGGGCACCGATGACTGATCTCATTACTATAGCTTTCTGCAACGGATGTGGCACCTACGGATGATCCCACTAAGCCATGACTTTTTCTGGCTCCCATCCCATTTAAAATAGTTCTAACCCATGATTTTCCGATGATTTATGATTCATCATAGTTATACTAGTTGGTTGATAGGCTTCCATACTATGGTTTATCATAATCATATCATAATCTCCAGTAAATTTGGTAGCATAAGTCCCTAGAGGAACGAATCAACCATGGTAATTTTAAAGGGTCAGGTCGCTAAGATGTTTGCAGCTTCAAACCACTACTCCACTTTCATGACAAGTTTCTGGTGCAGTGGGTTGCATTGCCTGAGAGGATGACAAGCGACTGGCGTTTTGGGTTGTCGGACTTGGTGCCTGACCCCTCCGGCCCCTACCGATTCAGGGCGATTTAACATGTTTTTTTAATAGATGGAGTTCTAAAGTTCTAACCATCTCAACAGAAACAAATTTGTGAAGGTCATTAAACAAGATTGGCATTTGGTCATTGTCGCAGCAAAAACATGCAGCAGAATTGCATCAGCCGATGACTTCTGCCCAGCGCTTTGCTTGAAACTTGGGTGCCCGAAAATCCCAAGGGGGGTATCATTGCGTTCCCTACAATTATGGCCTTTAGCAGTTATAAATGGAAGTACAATTCCTGTAGTTCAGACTGACATGAGGTAATAAACCAGTTATAATTGTGGATGTTGAGGGCTATACCTGTACAATCCTGTACAGAAACTGCTATTCTGGGTCCGTGTTCAACCACAAACCTAGGACTTCCATGTTTGTTTTAGCCTTTGGGTTTCCATTCGTCTCATTCGGTTTTAGGATGTTTTAGGTATCTTCGATATGCTCAGCCAAAGGTCCAGGCACGCTGGAGTCCCACTTCAGTGGTTTATGGTCATGTCTTCCCCATTATTGATGGCTACAACTTGGGGTATCCCCATTTTCAGACAAACCATTTTCTCATATTGTCATGATTATCTCACATACAATGGTGCCCCCCAAACAATAGCTATATAAGTTGGTTTGTAACCACAAAACTATGGTTTATGATTGTTAAAACTATAGTTCATGACAGTTCATGAGGTTTACAAACGAACTTATAACTGGGGGGGTCACATTGTACCCATGATGGTTCCCTTAGATTTGAGTCAATTGCCAATCTGTTGAAGATCACGACTCCTCCACTGTTGATCGTACAATGTGGTACCCCCCAGTTATAAGTTAGTTTATAACCCCATCAACTATAGATATATCATAAGTCCTACTTATTGTAGTTATAAACCAACTTAGCTATCTATGGGTCACCACTATGTACACTCACCCAACAAAAATCCCGATTCTTACAAAGTGGGCCCCTCAAAAGATATATCTACCTTGGGGGCCCACATAACTCAAATAACGAACGCAAATAACGCAAATAACTATAGTATTCATGGGGTTTATACACCAACTTCACAGTGTGTAGATGATGCTGATTGATATATGATATATTCATGGTGAATCTTAGATACCTGCCAAAAAATATATTTTTTAGCTGGTGAGTACACTTGACCATTGATAGCAAAAGATTAAAGTAATTACTAGTTAGTATCGTACCAGTCGGTTGACCCAGATGGGGTTTATACACCAACTTGCTATTCCATATATGGGGTTAGACTTATAATTGGTAAAGTGCCAAAACTGTGTGTATATATATATATTAATAGCCTTCATGCATTTATAAACCAACTTCACATTGTGTATACAGATGATATGGAGGTTTCAAAGTCATGGGGGTACCCCCAGTTATCATCCATTTCTAGATCGGATTTTCCATTAAAAACCATCCAGTGGCGGGGTACCCCCTATGACTTTGGAAACCCAGTGACAGCGCTGCAGTCTTCGCCCAGTGACCTGTGCACGTGGCGCAGGTTTCGTGACAGACCTCGCAAACCTGGTCACGTGGCTTTGCGGACCATAGGGGACCATAAGAAACCATGGAAAAACCATGGGAAAATAGTAAATTTCATGGGACGTATGGCCATGTATGGCCCTTTAGCCACTTATAGCCCCAGAAAAACAGTTGTAACTGGCTCAAAAAAAAATCATTTAGGTGTTAATTCATGTTAGTTACAGGAGTTATACTCTCATTCAGAACTGCTAAGGGCCACAACTGTAGCAGATGTTGTCCCGGGATCAAATAACTCCTGCAACTACGGTGACAATATATATATATATACATACAAATATCACTTTAATCGTTTTTGTTGAGGTCGTTATACCTGGCTATAGAACGATATCTGTAATGCATTATGGGATATTATAGGTTGCTTCACATGTTTCTGAGATGGCTTAAGTCAGAAAAACAAACGGAATAGGTTGTAATGCGACGTGGATATAACCGAATTTTGTAAGCCGCAAATCTGGGAGTTTAATGGCTACAATGTGATACAATGGGACAGAACGTGGAATATTAGCGACAATAGATTGCAACCAGAGAAGTTTTCTTGATGTGGATACATGATGGGATTTAACCACGAACATTGCAAACAAGGCTTGAAACTTCCACAAAGTGACACCCAGTTTGTGAGATAAGCTGGTGGAAACAAGTAGATGGACTAATGTGTGTGTGTGTTTATGGTGGATATCTGCAAATGGCTGCATGAGCATAAACTAAATTATAACTGGCTGGGTGCCACTTTGCAGGGGTCATCACTAACGTCTTCTCCCAAAAGCTCTTGTGAAATCATGTCACAAGCTACGAGGATCCCTCTTCCCGGTCACAAAACACAAACACACACGCACACACACGTATGTATACATATACAATATATATATATACTGGTTGGTGGTATACCTACCCCCCTGAAAAATATGAAAGTCAGATTGGATCATCATCCCAACTATTGGGAAAATAAAAATGTTCCAAATCACCAACCAGTATATATATATATATATATATCTGGGTAAATTATAATATTTCACTAACCTGAATAGTGCGGCCGTGTTGGGATGATTCCCCTTACTAACTATGATTATAGATTATTATAGTGAGGGAGGACAGGGTTCGGTCGTTATAAATTACCCAGATATATATATAGATATAGATATTTGGGATTATGGGATTATAATTGGATTATCAAATGGGATTATATTATATATATAATACATCCTGGTGGAATGCGCTGAATCAATTCACTGGCTGGCTTTGACTGGGGTCAAGCAACTTACCCAGCTGTTTTGAGCACGGCAAGGTGAGGCCTCCAAGCGATAGCCGGATTTAGCGTGCCTAACTTGGTGAGCTAGGGATTATGGGAGATACCCTCTGGTAATTTAACATAGCTATTGAAAATGGCCATTTATAGTGGATTTACCCATTAAAAATGGGGATTTTCCATAGTTATGTTAGTTTACCAGAGGGTAGAAGTATAGTTCGTGGTGTTTATACACCAACTTTGTAACGGGGATGGGACAATGGTCACTATGGTCGCGTTGCATTGTCCATACCCTGATTCTTGGGATGATTATGTTGTAGACATTTAGAGTCACCAGCCTGAAATAAGACTATTGTGGGACGGCCTTCTGCATGCTGGAGCCTCGTCACACGCTCTGCGGCTCTTCTTGAAGCTTTCCAAATACACATGGTGCAGCTGGTGGAAAGACTTGCCCAGATACTCAACAAACACAATATCACCAACCCAGCCCTCTTCATTTTTGGGTGTGATCGAATGTAGAATAATTTTGATGCTGCGAGAAACTATTTGGTGCTGCACCATCTGCCTTGTTGCCTTGTGAAGATCCAGACAGAATCGGTGCGCGTCGAAGTGCGGTTTGCAACCTCCAGTTCTGTGCAACATGAGTTTGTCCAGGAATTTTATAGATGGCCAAAACCCAACTTGAGAAAATCCACTTTTGCACTATCAATCTGCACGCTGAATCCTTCTCAGCTGCCCAGCTGGCTTGTGTTGCTGGCAGCGGTGATGAGCCACCCGAGTCCGATCTGATCCCCCGAGGAGGACTGCGTGCCCGTGCTGGTCCACGTTGATACGCTCTTGTCGATAGATTAGCCCAAAAACATTCACTGCAATAAATTCACAGTGAGGTTTTTATCCAAATTATCCAAATTGATAGATGTTGTTCCCCACTATTATCCCACTATTAACCTATCATTGTTTCTTGGTTAACATCCCATGTCAAATGGTTCTTGCATGATTTTCCTATGATTTATGGCTTAGCGCCTCGCGGGTGTCCCTTGTGGTCCCCATTTCAGTGGCAATGTCCGTGCGTGTATCCCCTACAGTGGCCCCAAAAAGCCAGTTATGGCCATGGGACAAAATAACTCCTGTAACTGTTTAACAATATATCTCATAATCCCATGGCCAGAACTGTTGAAGGCCAGAACCGTACAATGGTTAAATCCATGTTATAGTTAATCACCCCACATGATCAAACCAACTTCTTGTTTCACGCTCAGTTCACAAACGATTTTGGTGCTTCAACGCACAGAAACACAGGATGGTTCCATGCCAGTACCTCTAGATCAACTGCTTGGATCATCAGCTTACCTGTATAATTTTATTGAGATTGCCATAACTTCAGGGCAAAATCAGGCAACATCTTATATATATATATATACACCTATAATCAGATCAACCTCCCATCTGATGTGGTTGAAGATATGTACGGCACCATGTGTGTTTAATATCCTAGTATTATGCTGGTGAAATCGCCTTTTTTGGTGCAGTCAATTGACCCCTGAAAAGATGCCAAACATACCCTCTGGTTATGACTAACAGTTTGCCATGGTAAGCCATGGCCCTAATCGAAATAGATGGTTCACCGTTCTTAATAGCATATGGCAAACTATTAGTCACAACCAGATGGTATGTGTTTTTCACTATTTGAGTTGGACTTGATATTTTTTCCCGATCTTTCCATCTTTTTGGATTTTCACAAAAATCGAGGCTTCCTAAGTCATGGGGCTACCCCTTATCCATCATCCAAGTCATGAACCGTGGGGATCCCCCATGGAAACCGTGGATTCCAATGGATTCTTATCATCACTACAGTTATGGCCCGAGTTATACCAGTTATAAGTACTAAGAAAACCCCATTTATAGAATGTTTCTCATCCCATTGAAATCACCAGTTATAACTAATAGCCATGGCCTCAACTGTAAAATGCTCAATTTCAGGACCCCAATTTCCAGACACACCCAGCTTAAGTCGTTCGTCCCAGTCCTCATCCCGCCTTGCCATTGGCGAAGCGGCCCTTGGGGCAGCTGCTTTGGCATTTCTCCTCCACCAGTAGCAACTCGCCCGTGCAAGCGGTGCATGACTCAGCCTCGAGGGCTGACGAGAGGGCCGACATTGGCCGTCTAAAAAGATGTCCCAAAAATATGAGCGATGTTCTCGGCTAAAAATGAGACTGTAACACACCCACGCATATATATATAGTTATTATATATATATATATACATATTGTATATATATATATATACACACACATACCTCAAACATGATCAAACTATATGGATGGGTTTTAGAACCAACTTGCAATTGGGAGCCCTTTCCTTTGGGTGTCAAAAACATGGGGGTATCAAACACAATGACATAGTTGATGATATAATGGGACACTTAACAACCCTAGCTGGGCTAGCTCGTCATAAGAATATACGTGGAATATATGTATGTATGTATATATATATACATAGTGGGAATATAACTGATATATTTGAGATGTAGTTTGACATATCGTATGATTTAATGCAATATCAACAACATGGTGAAACAAATACAGGAAAGGATCCCCAAACAATAGTAAACTTGCTTTGATGCAACTACAAGAACTGTTACACAGCTTTTTCCGGCCTGGACATCTTTCTCAAGCGTGTATTTCTTGAGTGTGCGACCCTTGCCAGCAAACTTTGCTGAACATTTGATGTCTTATCGCAATTTCGAAGATAAAGACAAACATGATTGAAAAATATGAAGGTCATTCCATCCGACTTTGGCACGCCCCGCACACTTCGGCAGATCTGGCTTCAACCATGCGTGTTGTATCCCCGGTGTTTAGCCCATAGGATGTTTTAAGGTATCAGTGATCAGAGCTAGAGCTCAGACGAAGAAATCAGATCTACAACGGGATTTGACCCTGACAACCAATATGCTGAAACAGAAACTAAATTTGCCCATGGAGATTGGGCACTTGGATATTCAGATTTAGGAATGTTGCAGCATCGCAAGATTCAGCAACTATTCCAGCGTACAGTGGCCAAGTAAATCAGTCTGTGATATCATGGATACGGGACTGAAAAGGGGCACTAGTTCAATGGCCATTTCAGGAACCTAAATTGGAGGTACCTACCATATAAAAGCCCTATATAAGGCCTATGTAAGGGAATATCCCCACAAAATATGGCCTTATATTATACAGTACCTCCATGTTTGGATCCTGGAATTACCATTGACTAGTTTTGACCCTTTTGACCCATACTTGGTTGATACCGCTGTGAGTGATGGTCCGATACGCCCATACTGATGGACTTTGAACATATCGGTGAACATCTAAGACCTGGGGAACCTCTGATTTTGGTCCTTCTTAATGATTCACTATCCACAAATTTGGGGTATCTGTAACAGTATCTGAGTATCGAAATGTGACTAATGTGACCCAAGATTCATATCAAAGATCAAAGTTTGACCTGGATTGAGGGCATCAACTAAAGATGTTCGCTTGGAGAGTCTTGGGGGTCACTCCTTGCACAGCCAGATATCACAACGTTGCGAAACATCACATCCCATGTCATACCAGTATCTGCTAAAACTACATCATCTATGACAGATCTGGGTAAATTATAATATTTCACTAACCTGAATAGTTCGGCCATTTGGGGATGATTTCCCTAAAATAAACCATGATTCCAGGGTTCGGTCGCCACAGGGTTCGGTCGTCATAATTTACCCAGACAGATAAACTATCGTAAGCTGGTGGGTTTCAAAGCCATCTACTGGTGGGTTTTAGTCGATTTTTTCATCATCCCATGTGGGTCCAAAAGGTGTCTTTGAATCAAAAAATCGAGCCACCCACCCAGACATACCCGGACTACCCCAGGGATCCTCACGTCAAGCCTGGATTAAGTCCACAAGGCTTTGTTGTGGCCTGGGTAGTACCCAAATAGTGATCATCTTAGACTTTAGACTGGCACCATTTAGCTTGACCCAGATATCCGAAATGCCATAAACCCCCTGAAAACCCAGTGCTTAAAACCACAAAATGCTGCTGCGGCACTGTCTCACTGCAAGTTGCGCATGAGGTAGCACCTTGTTACAGAGGTTCACCAACTTTTTCCTGGTTTACCAATTCATTTTGCTATCTTACATGGGGAGAAAAAAAAGTATCATATTGGCTCATTGATGGTCAGTTCCAATTTTACGACTATTGGATATGTTGTTCCCATGAAAGTCCGTTCGGTTGAACGGATCGCCATTAAAACATGCTAAAACTACAATCTAAAATACAGGAAAGCCTTTTTTCCCAGTTATTTAATCGTGTATCAGTGTTTATGGGAAGCAAAATCGATGCTAAACCAAGTTATTGAAGTTGGTTTATCGTCTTTTTCATCTCATGCTTTTCTCATGCTTTCACCATCAATCAACCAGCCAATAGCGTGAAATAAGGTGACGATCCTAGAGATTTTCCCTCTGAAAACTGATGGAGTTAAAGTCAATTGGGATGACATGCCCTTTTAATATGGAAAAATGAAAAACATGTTCCAAACCACCAACCAGAAATGTTATTGCACCATAAAAATAACTGGTATTTCGGGCCATACAGTTAGGGCCATTTATTAGTTATAACTGGTTATTTCAATGGTATTGTACATTCTATAAATGGGGTTAATTATAAGTTATCAGTACTTGTAACTGCAACTGTAAAGGCGAATCTCCATCCCTTCGCGGTGGAGTTTAAGGGACAAGGTCGGCATTTGCCCTTCAACTCGAACTTCCCCGCAGGGCAACCTGGACGTCACACAGGGGATATGTCGGAGAAAAAAAACACCTTGGGAACCTGGAGAAAAATGGAGTAAAAGGCACTTTAGAAGTTATTTCTATGGTGAAATAAATGGGGGTCATTCCATAAATGGGGTGACTTACTGACTTATAACTCATATTTCGGGCCATAACTGTTTGGAATCTGGATATTATGTGAGAAACATCACTTTTTCTATCCTGGAAACACGGTTCTCTCATTTTGGGTTGGTATATACTGCAAATACGACTAGCCAATTTCATATTCATGATATGAAACCATATGGGCGTTGATCGCATGCATTTTAACTCAAACTCACATGTATTGAAAAGGTAACTTGATATCCGTGGTATATGTGATACATTTTTTGATATGACTGTAACAAGATCTGATTTGGGAGTTGACAATCAACACTGCTCAGATCATCACCCATAGGATCCATGTATGCTATATATGGTAACATTGGGGGTATATTGATGGTAAATGTTACCATATATACCATATATGGATCCTATGGGTCAAACATGAAGATTTAATCGTAAACTTGATGACAGAAAATCAGTGACAAACAGCTATGGCTCTGAACAGCTATGGGAATGGGATGAAATAACGCCTGTACCTAGGGTTTTTTTGTCGCTTAATGAGATTATAAACCAGTTAACACTGTTAAGATCTGTTAAGGGCTAAAAAAAATGTAATGACAAACAAACAAGTCTGAAGAATCTCTGATGACAAATGACAACAATATGACATTATGTTTTGACTTATCGAGAAAATAGGTTTGCTGATTAGGAGAGAAAACTTGGTTAACATCATTTGAATGTAAACTCTTCATTACCAAGATTGTGGCATACAGTGGCATTGCACTAGCAAACAAAGGAAAATAATATGAGATTAAAATTCAATATAATATATATCATATATCATATATATTCAATATATAATATATTTCAATATATCACATATATATGTATATATATATATCATATATCAATATATCCTCCAATTTATGGTTTGATTTGTATCCAACTATCCAACTAAAAAATGGCGCGCAGTTCTCGTGGCGCGGTAGGTCCGGTCCGACCGGTCCCATGGGGATGGTCATTCGATACATTCAATGTCAGGCCCCCGTTGTCGTTTACGAAGGCGTGAAGCGTTGAGGTTCACATAACTCCAATATCTATGGTTTATGGGGTTTATAACTGGCCAGCAACACAGAGAGTTAATGTTAATGGTACGCAAATAACTATAGTCGAAACTATGGTACGCAAATAACTATAGTATTCATGGGGGGAATCTAAACCAACAAACATAACTGGCCAGCCTCACATGATAGTAATCATCAAATCTTCCCTTAAAATTGCTGTGAGTGGAAACGCGCGGAAACCGGAAGTCTGATTTTCTGCTTGCATAAAAATCGTCCATTATGCCACAATGTTTACCATTATGTTATATGTCCCCAGTGAATATGACCATGTTCCATCCTTTTTTGGCTACAGTATATTTTCCATATTTTTTTCCATATGGTCTTTGTGTATTTATTTCCGACTTGGAGATGCACTTTGGGTCAATGGGATAACAGTCATCTCATCTCCATACAGTACGGTTATCTACAGCTATGATCGTACACAATTATGGCCCAAAATACCAGTTATAAGTCAGTGGAACCATCCCCTCTATAAAAGTAACCACATTTATAATCAGTTATCCTCTGGTTTTTACCCATGGAAAATCACTGTTTTCATAGGTAAATCAACTATCACTTGGCAATTTTCCAGCTCGCAAACATTAGCAAACTGTAAACGTTTACCAGTCTTGTTTCATCACCATCTCCGCCTTCCTGGATCCGCTCTTGTTGATGCAAGACGACGGAAACAAGACGTTTTTCGCTAAAAATCCCATGACGGCAATGCCCGCTATCAACCCATGACATTTCCCCATAAAAAAATGGTTATTTTATGTTATTTTCCAGTTCTATCCCCATTCATTCCAGATATTTTCCAATTATTTAGTGGCTAATCCCCATATAATCATCAACCAATGGGGCGTCAACGGCGTTCCATGGGTACATCCGGTACATCCCATGAAATCCACAGGTTTTGTTGGTTAAGTCACCATCTTCCTATGGGTTTAGCTATCGTAAAAATGTGTAAAAATGCTGGCACCCAAGATCCACATCGTTATAACTGGCAGGGTCACAACTGAAATCTGAAGATTTCACCCATATCCCACGATTTCCATAGATTTTTTGGTTTTGTTTGGTCAATCCCCTATGGGATCCATTGGTAAATCTGAATTCCACCATTTCTTGTTGCTTAAGTTACCCTGTTCCTATAGTTTTCCTATGGTTTTCCTATTGGTTTTCTAAGGGTTTCCTATAGTTTTCTATAGTTTTCTAGGGCAGTCCTATGGTTTTCCTATAGTTTTCCTATGGTTTTCCTATGGTTTTCCTATTGCTTCATCCCCAATCTCCATCAAAAGCCAAAGGGACTATCCACACAGCTGCTCTCATCCAAGACCTGCTCGGCAGTACAGCTCGTACAACTCGTGGCGGAGCCTGGCCAGCGTCGCGTCATGTGAAACGTGGCACTCTAAAAAAACGACGTTTCGAGTGCTTTTTGAAACTTACTTTCTGGTAATTTGTTACAATTTGCTATTGAAAATGGCTATTTCTAGTGGATTTTCCCATAAAAAATAGTGATTTTCCATAGTTATGTTATATAGTTTACCAGAGGGTAGCCATCAAAAACATGGGGAAAATGATGGAAAACCCTGGGAATCTGGTTCTGAAGCAGTTGCGAAGTCAGATATATACTGTATATATGCTATTTGGGACGATTTCACCTATGAAATTGGGGATTTTTCAAGCTGGGGGGCCAAGTTTGATAGGTAAATAGTGAGTTAAGCTGCAAAAGTTAAGATTAAAAACCACGCAATCATTTGGACATCTGGTTGATTTTTATGGAGTTGGTGGAAATCGCTGGGTGACCTGTTGGGCCATGATTCAAATAGGCATAGGATGGAGGTATAAATCAACAGAACTAGGAGGCCCCGCATTGTAGACACATCATCACACACATGAAGATTAAACAGTAACACTAGTAAGATGAACATGGCATCAACCAAAAGCCGTTTTGTTTTGGGAAAATGTGGAATACAAACCAAGCAAAGTTGGGAATATAGTGCATGAGTATCCCAAAAGGATAATGATGTACTTGGAAGATCACAGAATTAGCAAACTGTTGCTCACACTCCAGTACTCAAACATGGCTTGCTGGAAAATCCACCAGCAACAGTTCAAGGATTCTCCTGTGCATATATCCATTTATTATAGCGATTTTTTCCATATGTTTTCCATGTTTCCAATGTTTTTCCCTGTTTTTTTCCTATTCAATTATGGGATTTCTCACAATTGCCGGAGAAAAAGTCACCGCCCCAGGGCCCGCCCTGACTCTCTGCCTTCGCAGCTCTTGCAAGAAAGGTCACATCCTCAGTGGTGTCTGCCCGGGTCGAGCGATCCAATTGGGATTTCCCGATGGAGTGCGATCAACATCACATACAATGTGGCACCCCTAGGGATTATCATGGGATATCATGGGAAAATCCGTTATCAATGGGAATAATGAGAAGGTATGGGGATATGCCTAGTGGTGCCCCAAGTTCGATAGCTAAGTTCGTGCCAATATCTCCAATTTCACTAGAAATTATGGTAGATATATCGAACTAGTTGATGGGATTATAAACCAACGTTCACATCACTGGGGGGTACCACATCACATGTAAAAGATATAGCAAGGTAGTAAGAGTTATGGTCCTTTTATACCAGTCTATTAGTCACTCAAAAACGGCCATGGAATAAATTTCCCCATCTAACCAACCATTGATAATTGGTGGCTTTAGTAGAACATAGATTGTACCCGAGATGTTCCTCGCAGGAAGTTCTCCGTCGCGGTCACAACTCTCTGATTCGTTTCATCCGAAGAAACCGCATCCCAGCGGGTGCGGCTTCCAGCCCTTCGGCCATCCGTCTGAACCACGGTCCGAGTGAAGATCCAGGATCCAAGGGCCCTGAGAATTGCTGGGGCCTGCAGGGTCCATGTTGGCTGGATAGTATACGGTATACCTATATTTATTAAACTATTACATACTATTACACACATAATATAATTATATGTATATAAACAATGTGGTACCCCCCCAGTTATAAGTTGGCCTATAACCCAATCAACTAGTTCGATATATCTACCATAATTGTTATGTTATTGTTGTTGATCTTAGATGGCCATGGCGACCGAGTTGTGAACATGGATTTCATGATGCGCTCCCAATAGAAAAAACCCGTTGCGACATGAACGGTTGCGAATCGGAAAAAACATCAGTTTTTGAAATGTAAATCATAATGTTTATACTTTTATCATTTATACATGGGCTAAATCACCATAATGAAGGATAGTAAAATATAGTCTAAGTCCACAGACATGTTCGTTCCCAACAAGGCTGTAAATTGCAGCCGCTCATGAAATATCAGCCATGACCGGCCAAGGTGAAGGGCGAAACTTGGACCAGGCTAAGGCTTGGGGATGCATCCCAATGATGACCACAAAAACTATGGGATGACATATACAGGATGGGCCCCCACAGTCATGTTATTTGGTTTATAAACCCTTATAATCCCCATTAACTAGTTCGTTATATCTACCATAAACCATTGTTAAGCCACTTATAAACCAACTTAGCTATCTTGTGGTGCCCCAGTTCGATAGCTAAGTTGGTGCCAATATCTCCAATTTCACTAGGACTTATGGTAGATATATCAAACTAGTTGATGGGATTATAAACCAACTAACATCACTGGGGGGTACCACATTGTAGGTTAGATATGGATACACCACGTATACGTGGGGTGCACATCCAAGGCACAACAGTCCTTTTTAAAAGCTATCCAGGGCCGTGATTTGTCTTGCTTTATAAACGTTAGATTAACGTTAGATCTGTTGTCTCGCCATGACAAACATTGGGATGCAACATTGCCCTGACGGGGGGGATGTTCACCTTCAGAACTTGGATTTCTCGAAATGCGGACATTAAACTCACCAACAAACGGGGGAAAATGAACTCAAAACACAATGGGAGTTTCCTGGGGGTTAGTCATCAAAAAGGGAGATGCTACATGATGCTACATGGAGATATATGTACATTTGATGGAACATCCAGCCTTTGTAGACAAACAGCAGAGTGTGTTCATAAGGATGTTCCATTGCAGTGCTTGTGCCCGAAGGGTAAGAACCTGAATCACCAGTTGTACGTCCTCTTCGCAAAATCTTTCTATGCACATCCAACGACGAGACTTGGAAAGAGAACATGTTGAACCAGAACCTTAAGTAGTGAATTCCCGATTCTTGATATGGGTGCGTCTGAAAATGGGGCGGTATAACACCAATAATGATTCATTAAAAACAAAATGCATCTAGGGATATCCTATTTCCGGACAATCCCAGTTGAATATCTATCTCTTTTCATTCAAATATATACACACGTATATATATATATATATTCTTTGAGTAATGTTATCATTCCCCATTGTTTGTTGTGTCAACCCCGTACCATTTGGATTGATTCTGCACGTGTTGTGACCGTGTTGTGGCATAAAGTTCTTACGTTTGTTGGTATTCTGGATTGCTTATCGTCAAATTGGCAGCTAAATTCATGTTTGTTTGATGGTCACCACAACGGCAAACATTATTTGTTGTAAAATGGTTTGATATGGTTTGATGAATAATGTTAATGTTGACCCTGGATTGTTTGACCCCTAAGCTGTTCAATTGTTAAAGTACCATGTGTATATCAAAACAGCATTATTGTGACTCATGAATATTGTGACTTGCGTAACCCCTACAGTTATGGCCCTTTTACCAGTTATAAGTCAGTGAAATGACCCCATTCATGGAATGATAAACCCATTTATGTCACCATAGAAATAACTGGTAAGGTTCACAACTCAATTTAACATAGCTATTAAAAATGACCATTTAGTTCGTTGATTTACCCATTAAAAAGGGAATTGTCCAGTAGTTTTTTGTATGTGTACCGGAGGGCAACACATGCTTGATGAATAAACGATATCTCCAAATCACCTAGAGCTCAGACCATGAAGAGATCCAGGCTGCCAGGGTCTGTTAAACGACCATCGGATAGAACATGGATGCCGGTTATACTATCTATAAATAAATATATATATACATATACATACGGAAGTATCCTAAAATGGAGGTACTGGTACCCCAAAATAGCTGGATGGTTTATTTCATGGAAAATCCTATGAAAATTGATGATTTAGGGGTACCCCCATTTGAGGAAACCACCTTTTTTTTGGTCATTTAGTTCTTGCCCATGTTGGATGGTTCACAACCCCCTGAGCCGAAGTGGCTTTGGCATGTGCCGTCCACCGCATATTTTCGGCTGGGGCAGCTCCCAACGCATTCCTGAGAGGCGGACAGCTAAGCAGTGGTTGAGACCTGGTAGCGTGGTCGGGATAGAAATGAGCGTATTAACAAGAATGAGATATGTGTGTCTGGGTGTGTCTGAAAAATGAGGTACCCTCTGGTAATTTAACATAACTATTGAGAATCGCCACTTTCAATAGGTAAATCATCGAACTCAGGTACATTTTCTATAGCTATGTTAGTTTACTGGAGGGTATACCTGTGAACCTTGGAAAACACACACATTTTGATAAAGGAAACATGATGATAAGCCACTGAATTCCGTGACACATTCGTAGTTTCTTAGTTAACCCACAACACCACTGAAACCTACAATGTGGTACCCCCAGTTATAAGTTAGTTTATAATCCCCATCAACTATAGATATATCTGATATATCTATAATATCATAAGTCCTACTTATTGTAGTTATAAACCAACTTAGCTATCTAGGGGGCACCACTACTATGCAGGGAAAGATGAATAGAAATTAGGTATACCCATCGTCTATTAGAATCTCTTTGAAAGGTGAACAGGATGATCAGAAAGTCACGTGCGAGTCATCCTTAAGAAATACGCCTTTGATCAACAAGACTACTAGTCGAGTAACTATCTGATTTTGATGGGTAGACTGGGGATGGGGATATCCCACAAGGAATGTCCCTTAAGTACACCTTTAGTGAAACTTATCCATGCTCATCTCCGGTATGTGAAGAGCAGCGAAAAAAATCGCTACAAGGTGCTACGATAAATCAGGCAAAGGTTTGTGTTTTAATCACACCAATAAAATATATATATATATAATGGTGGTATATATACTATCTATATATCAATATATCTATCTATCCATCTATCTATCTATCTATATATATATATCTACGATAAATCCTAACCAACTTCTTTAACGGCGGGGGGCACCACCATGGTTTATGGTGATCACCAAAAAAACTTCGATGGGGATGAGAAACCAACAAACATACAAAAGTGAGGACCCCGTTTACGATGGCTAAGTTGGGCGCCACAGAACTCCAATTTCACTCTGGTTTCTGATACTTATAATATTCTTGCAGTTATGGCCCTTTACCAGTTTTGCCAGTTATATAATCAGAAGTACGATATATGCCCATCTTATGGAAGAGTAACCACATTTACAACCAGCCACATCCGGTGAAGGGCCTTAACTGAGGTTTTTTTGAAGCCAACTTCAAACACCCCCCCATAGGATCAGCCAGGCGTCGTTTTCGTCCAGAAGCAGTTGTTTCCGCGCCTGCGGCACTGCGACGACTGGTCTCCATCCTATGCTTACCACCTTATATTTGTACCCATATAAAACATATGAAACAGGCAGATATATTAAACATGTTAGAGGGGTTTTCGGTACCTTGGTGCTACTTTGCTAGTAATCCCTTCCCCTACTAAATGTGCACCTTAAATAAAGAAAATGATCCAACTGTGGTCCAACCTGGTCCAACTGTGTGTTTTCAAGAACAGCAATCGCAGGCCAGAAGACCTCAACATGCGATTCAAGCCCCTAATAAAAACTAGTCAACCCTGGGGTGCATATGATCATATTATTGGGGTCCGCCTTTTGAAATCAAATGTTTTGTTTTCTTAATTAAGGTGTTGGTTTTATTATTCCGGAAAAGCTTCGAAATCCAATATCGGGCAACGTTTGATCTTAATTAGGGATTTTATCGATCTTGAAATCGATCCTCTTTTTATGTAAAGGTCTGAGATCAATTATTAGGGAACAGCTTGTAATTTAATTCCGGTTGTTGGCAATATTTCATATGGAATTTGAAGAGGTATTCAATCGATTTTGAAATCGAATATATTTTAATCAAAGCGAGGTTTTGATTTCATTACTAGGGGAAAGCTTGGAACTCCAACTTTGGGCATTGTATGGATTTTTAAAATGGATTTGATCAATTTTAGTTTTTTTTTTTTTTAAACTGAATTTATTAATAGGGGAAAGCTTGGAAATCCAATTGTTGGCAATATTTAACATGGACTTGGATAAAGAAATTGATTCATATCAGCTTTATTAAATTGTCCCCAAGCATAACCATTTATTTGGTCATGCAAGGCATGACAAATTGTTCAAATTGCTTCTGCTGCCAGAGAGTTTCTGGTCAGCAGTGCTGTTCAAAAAATACAAACTTTGCCCAGTCAGCCCTTCCATTGAATGTAAGTTCATTGATAGCCGCAAGAGCTGCTCCCACCTTCTCTGCATTGGCAGGGACCTCTCCCAGCTGAGACAGAATTGTCCCTGCTAGTTTGGCCTTGACGCCAATTGTCAGATCATCACCCCCGCCCTGCATCTGGTCCACGGGTCGTGTGCGGACTACCCGGCCGGAAGCCACCAGTCCAAGTGTCACACAAACTTGAGGACGACGACTGCTTGCTTAATCCGTTCCTGTAGGGGTTCCTTAAAACCCATGTCCTCCTGTTTACACAGCATGGCTGCGGAAGATCCGTTCTCTTGCGATTTGTCTGATTTATCTACTAAGAATGGCGATGTTCCATTGCTATGTTTGATTACCAGGTGGTAATTCCACTGGGTGAGGACCAAAGGCGCAGAGTTCCCTCCGGCAATCAAACATGGTTTCCTGACAAAAATCCTAAAACATCGCCATGTATAAATGATTTTGTTCCCCACTCAAACCCTCCATTCATGACATTTCATGATCAACTTCGGGGACATTTTCCCTTGCCTTAGATGACACGTATCCCGAACACCGGCGGTCCATCTTCGCCTCGCAGCTGGTGCAGTTCTTGGCAGAACCTTCACAGGTCCAACAGCTGTCCAAGGCGCATTTCAGGCATTTGTTGCCTCGGCGTCTACAAAACCATCCAGTGGATCGTGACTGGTTAGTGAATGGGCCATCTTATAACCCACCTGTGTATATTACAGTATATGTACAAAATATAAGATACAAATATTACTTATTATATATATAGAGAGATATAGATATGTAATGTGCAAATAGAATAACCCCTTTAAGGGGACTTACAATCATTAGGGTTATTAGCCAGTTTCTAAGTGGGACGACCTTCCAAGTAGGGTAGAATGCATATGGGAATAGAATATGGAAATGGAATGTCACCATTGGTTGGGTAACTGAGTAAGAATGGAGTATTTAAAGGTGGAGGTCAAAGTTTCTCTGTTTTTTTGGGCGGCATGTTAAACTGATAAACTAAGTGAAATCGAGTTTGTTATCAAACGATATGTCTTTTGATGGAGTTTCTTTTTGGCCCAGAGAGCTCTCCGGGTTCACCAAAAACAGAGAAACACTCTCAGCCGATTTCAGAGGAAAGGTGAAGTTTTACTAACCAAAAAAAAACTGGTTGGTGGTTTCAACCCCTCTGAAAAATACTAGTCAGTTGGGATGATTATTCCCATATATTATGGAATAATGAAACCTACAATGAAACCCACAATGTGGTACCCCCCCAGTGATGTGAACGTTGGTTTATAACTTATAACCCCATCAACTAGTTCGATATATAGACGGGGACACCCAAGAAGCAGATTTATGCCACTGCCAGCAGACAAGCAGATTGCTCAAAACCCTCACCACTCGTGAGGTTTATCTGCTTATTACAGTCCAAAATGCATTTATACCCC
>Ga0126342_10005021_pt1 | contig 22901 bp, 37 predicted proteins | sample Cyp1metagenome_FD_92528 | JGI IMG/M metagenome (GOLD analysis project Ga0126342, IMG submission 92528) | Coral microbial communities from Lord Howe Island, Old Settlement Bay, Australia - Cyphastrea 1 metagenome | ecosystem: Host-associated > Invertebrates > Cnidaria > Coral ...
CAACAGCGTAAAAATATATACACGTGCAGGTACGTCAGTGCTGGCCGGGCACTGATATCACGTCCACTTGGTGCGGTCTTTGTTAGATGAGGCACACCAAGGGACCCTCATCCCCCTGCACTACATTAAAAACCCTTTCACTAGATTTAAAAAGGGAGAGGACAGAAGGAAGAAAAAAAGAGAAGTTTTACGTCTATTTAGATGTTACACACACACACACGCATATATATATATACACATTGCCACTTCAGGATTGTTAAACAATCCAAAATACCAGTCCTGATTCCTGATGGTTAAAGCCGGATCTTAGTTTCAGACACGGGTCCGGACACACGCCCTCCTGCTTCATCCTGCTTCATCCTGCTTGTTTTGACCCTATTTGAGTTGTTGTGTTGATGCATGCGTTTGACACTTATGTGATGTGATGGTTTGGATGATATGTATTGATATTTCATATATGTATATAGAAGTGGAATGTCTACTTTTTTGAAGGTGCATGCGATTACTATGACCATGACTTATGAACCACCTGTGTTTTTTCCTGCACACTGCACACTCAAACTCAAGACGTAAATCATGTCACACCCAAATCATCAGTCAACGCTTCACAATTTGTGATGTGTTCGCCATGGCGCACCTTTATCATGGAGAAGCAGGCCGAAAAATACGCACAAATGTCTTGTGTTTTTGCAATGTGGGCCAAGGTGGGCCATATATTATATATACACATACCTACAGGTGGCTGGGCCGTGGCAACATGATGGTGGTTTTGCAGGCCAGATTCTTTGATGCAACCTTTGCACCAAAGCTTTGTTCCGGAGTTTGTTCTTATTTGACGATTTTTGTTCAAGTTCAGGGGAGACAAAATCATGCCAGCCGTAACCAGCTGCATGTCGCTGGAACAGCCTGTTGAGGTGACTTCGCATGTGAGATGCTCAGAATGCGCAGCTGTTCAAACCTGGATTTTTTTTTTTGCGCCAGGTACGCCACCAAATCGCAAAACGACCGCGGTTGCAGAACGGTGGGGGTGCGATTCATGTCGACAGATTGATTTGGCTCAATGAATCAGGGAACCCACAGTACATGAATCTGGCGCAGCACCACTGTGCTTGACAAGATGCCAACGCCTCGACAATTGATTTGCCTTAAAGCTTGTACACCAGCGCTAGATATTGGGGCCGGTGCAAAGAAGAAAAACACTGGGATCATGATGCCTTTGAGGGGCAATATAGCAACATACGAAAAAAGCAAACAGGTTGAAGTAGGATATTTGCACTGTCCCACTGCCATGGAACCATGGACATTCGGTCCTGGTGTGATTGTCCCGGTACACCATAGATACGCCCATGATTGGGCTGCAGTTCCAAAAACTCATCGAGGTTACGGCAGAAAGGGGTCCGGCTCCCTGCCTCAGAAGTCTTTCATTTATCATGATGCAGCTATGCACACGTGTCAGCCTTACGGGTATTCCTTGCCTAAAGCCTCCCTACAAAGTGTTTACCACTCCAGTCCAAAAATTGTTAGACTCAACATGCCTGGGCAAAATCAGATTCATTTCATTTCATTCATTCCTTTTTCATGTGATCCCGGTGTTCGAAAACATTCGAAAACCTTTATACACCTTAGTCAACATGTCAACTGGGGGTCATGACGAATCTGGAATCGCCAAGGTGTCTCCAAATGGACTGCAGTTGGCCTCGGAGTTAGCTTTCTGTCTGGCACCCGGGTTCGGAGCCGGCGAAGGGCAGTGAGGGATATCAGCAATGGCATCCCAGATCTGAAAAATGCGGATCCCGAGATCAGCACGCTGATCATCAAGGAGTGGAAACGTCAAAGTGGGAGTATCAACCTCATCGCCTCCGAAAATTTCGCCTCACCTTATGTCTTTGAGATCTTAGGCTCAGTGCTGAACAACAAGTATTCTGAAGGCTTGCCAGGTGCAAGGTACTATGGAGGGAACTTTTTCATTGATGATTTGGAAAGACTTTGCAAAGATCGAGCTTTGAAAGCTTTCAATCTGTCACCTGAGTTGTGGTCTGTGAATGTTCAGCCGTATTCCGGATCTCCTGCGAATTTTGCAGTGTACACTGCACTCCTGGAACCGCATGACCGAATCATGGGGATGAGCCTGCTTGCAGGGGGCCATTTGACACATGGGCACTACACAAGTGCACGCAAGGTTTCGGCAACCTCCATCTACTTCGAGAGTTTGCCTTATGGTGTTGATCAGACAACAGGTCTCATTGATTATGATGCCTTGCGCGAGACTGCACGGGCTTTCCGGCCGCGGTTGATCATTGCAGGGGCTTCGGCATATCCACGGCACATTGACTGGGCAGCTTTTCGAGAGGTCTGCGATGAAGTTGGTGCCTATTTGATGGTGGATATGGCGCATATCAGCGGATTGGTAGCCACTGAACAGCACCCTTCGCCTTTTCCTTATGCAGATGTCGTCACAACCACCACTCACAAGACCCTGCGAGGGCCTCGCGGTGGGATGATTTTTTGTCGCAAGGAGCTGGAGCAGAAGATTGACAATGCACTTGGATGGCATTTCGTTCAAGTTGTGGTGAGATAGGAGCCAATTTAAGTGTGTGCTGTGTGTATGCTGTATGCCTTTTGTTCTGGCATTGTTCTGTAGTTGAGTTTACCTCACCCCGTTGGGGTGAGCTTGGATGTGACTACCAGGGCTGCAGAGCAAATCAGCCAACCAGCGAAATATTGAGGGTAGATAAACAGGGTGAGGGTGTCACCAAGCCACCAGGGCGGAGAGGTTGGGGTCGGGTGCTGCAAGGCGGTGTTTCCTGCACTTCAAGGCGGCCCTCACAACGCTACGATTGGTGCATTGGCCTTTCAACTTCGCGAGGTTCGGGGCAGGGCTTCGGAAATTCGATGTGAAGAGCAAGAAAGACATCATTTATCATCATTTTGTATTGTTTTGTGGTGATCACCCTTCACTTTTGTTGTTTTCCCTCTGCTGGGGCAACTTGCAACACGATAACTATGCGAGTTCACTGCTAGGTTGCTGGCCCCGAGTTCCGTGAGTATTGTGAACGGGTGGTGGCAAACTGCCAAGCTTTGAGCTCCTACTTGTCAGAGCATGGCGCCAAGCTCGTGACAGGAGGCACAGACAACCATTTGCTGCTCTGGGATTTGAAATCCGAAGGTTTGTCTGGTGCCAAGATGGAGAAAGTTTGTGAGGAGGCCTCCATCATTGTGTGCCTGGGATGCGACAGCGCATCTTTCCACCTTGTACTGATACAAGAAAACTATGTCGTGATAGTATAGAATGCCGGTACACAATGTAGCTAAGAAGATTTATGCCTCCTGTTTTCCAGGGTGGATTTCAGATAGCAGCTAGCAGCGAGCAGAGCACCAGTGCACCCTGCATCCCCAAAAAAGAATCAACCATTGTCAATTGTCAACCATCCCCAAAATTTGGCCCCAAAAGCATCCCAAGGCATCCCAAAGCATCACGCATTTGATTGTTTGGTGCAAGGAACAGAAACACCATCGCCTCAGACGCCTCTCCGATTTCACCTGGAGGGGTGCGCCTGGGAAGTTGCGCCATGACAACTCGCATGGTGGATGAGGAGGGCTTCAAAAAGATTGGAGCTTTCCTGATCCGCGCGCGGGATATTGCCACAGGCATCCAAAAGAGGCAGCTTCAAACAGTGTGTTGTTATGTGTTGTTGGTTTTTGTGTTGCTGTTGGGGGTTCTGGCAACTAACCGTGGTAACCTTTGTGATTCTGTGCTTGGCTCCACCAGTGGCATCTTTGTCGGTGTCGGTGTCCAGTGTCCATGTTGATTTTGATTTTGGCTTTCTTCAGCTGCTTGGAAGAGGTCGGGCAAAAAGCTTGCAAAGTTCTTAGCGGCTTTGCATGCAACTTGGTCACGATGAGTGTATTTCTACCAGTGATTTCTGTTCAAGATTGTGGATGCTGATTTTCGCCAGCGGGCCGAACATCCTGATTTTGGGTTTCCCAAGTTTGAGACGCACCCAGACGACTGGTGCCAGTTTCTGGGTAATAAAAGCCCAGGGCCCAGAGTTGGCAAGCTCAAGCCCACTGGCCTTCATGTTTAGTAGCCATTTGCGTGATGAGGCATGTGTTGAACTTGACACTTGCAAGAGTTGACAATATGTGATCTTGAAACAGCTGACCAGTGCTCTTTTCCTTTAAAGACTTTTTGGGCAACCCTTTTGGTTCTCCACCTTTGTGCCTCCATTCTGAACTCAGGATCAAGACTTACCTGAGCGGGCCACTTGGCAGTTCCTTCAACGCTTGTTTCAGGCTATAGATTTGCGGCTAGGTCCAAACCTTAGTATACCAAGAATTGAACAACATAGACTAACATGGCTTGCTAATTTATATTTATTACGTTGGCCCACAACCACGCGTTATCTTGGAGGAAGCTCGTGGATGAGACCCTTGGGGATCCTTAGGCCTACCTCAGCCCAGCTGTCGGTGGATATCCCTAGTGTTAGTGTGGTCACGAGGGCTTCAACTGCCAGTTACTACCACTTACCCGCCTTAACTTGGAGTCAGCGAACCTGGTTAACTGGACATTTTCCTTATAAAGAAGGATTTTTTTTTGGGTATAAGATGATTAAGATGAGGGGGCTTTTTGACTCCTATGCTGGGGATGATTTATCACCCTTTCCTGGTGTTCTTCCAGGAGGCTTTGACACAACTTCAAGAAGAAGTGGAGTCTTGGGCCTCTGCATTGTACTTCCCCAACTAAGCCAAGACTGAGCTAACTTGCCTAGTTGCCTGCAGAGCACCTAGGGAACCCGGGGCACCTTGTTTGAAAAGCTGCTGTGGGTCAAATCTACCTGCCACCGAGTGACACAGGCACTGGGGTTCTAGTGTAGTTGTTGCTTGGCCTTTGTGTGGGGCCCTGAGCTAAGGAAACCCGAGAATTTTCACAATCAATCAATCTTATTTGCAGGTTTATGATTTATGATTTATGATAGTGACCCACGCCCAAGTGCCCAGCTGCAAAGCGCAGAAGAGCAAAATCATTTTTCTTGCGGCACGTCTGCTGCAACACAGCGCTGGAAAGCACAAAAGGCTTTGCGTGGTGCCTGCTGCCTCCACATCCATATTGCCTTCTGCTCAGGAAACTCTTGGAAAGGTAAGTGCTGTAGTAGGAAGATGCTAATTGCCATCTATTGCTGAGGAAATACCCCCCAGAAACCAGATACCGGTTGCTCTCAGGGTAGCAAGCCTGTCAGTACATTCCTTAGGCATTAGGCTTGAAGCTGCCTGCGCCCCCGAAGCTGATCTACGGCTCAGCTCTGATCACCTGCTGTTGAGTTAAAGACACGTCATCCTTTGACAAGACGTCAGCCCCTAAGCTGCAAATCATCTAGGTGAAGGTGAGGCAAGTGGCCGGGAGATTGCTATATATACAATGATGTGCCCCACATATGACTAGGTCATTACAGCCCATAAAGACGGCTTGGTCTATATATATATATATAACTACCCTGGGCGAAGGCTACTGAGAACCGCATCTATTCAAACCCTTTTTTCTAACCTCTACCTGGAAACCATCTCTACTACTCGGGTGCCCCACACCTGACCGTGAATTTTTATCGACGTTGCCTGGTGGTGCGCATCCTTTGCCACAAAGAAAAGGTCTTCCAGTGGACTGCAGTGGTTCCATGTCCTGTTTCAACATCAACAGTTTAGGGATCGCCCCCACAGCCATACATTTCGGTACTGAAAATTGAAACATGTCGAAACTCTCCAATTTCGATGATGTTTCTCAATCCATGAAGCCTCTTTTCATCTAACAGCTCTCCGAGTTGCTGTACATGGGTACTTTCCCCTCCGGTCACATCATCAGCCCCAATAAGTACATCAAGTTGTTCCTATTGCTACTGCTTGGTTTGAGCCACCTTCGCTGTTGTTTCACGTTCCAGGTGGACCAATGTTGACCGCAGCATAACATCCTATAGTTGCTTACATCCTGGTTGCTGGAAAATCCCTCTCAATCCAGTTAGCAAGTAACCAAACAACATCAAACAACTAAGCAAGCAGCAGGGATCAACTGGGCATTGCTCAGTGTCAACCATCCTATTTTCGTGGTAACCACTTCCCACTTTGCTTGGCAAACCATCCCTTTTTGGTGCCTCAATCGTCGAAAAAGTGCCCCCCGGGCCCCATGCCTCGAATGGATTCTTTAAATGCCATGGAATCCATTTGGGTTTGTCCAATAACAGGGTACCCCTAAATCCATCGCATCATCGTCACGGTCCCAAAATGCAGAATGGCCATAACTCGGGGGTTAATCATGAGCTCCCCGGCATTTCTTAGACCCAGCCCTTACTTTTCCCGACCCCAGCTGTTTTTTTTGATGTCTTTACCCTCTGGTAAACTAACATAGCTATTTTCAAAATGGCCATTGAAATAGTGAGTTTTCCCATGAAAAATGGTGAATCTTTCCATAGTTATGTTAGTTTACTAGAGGGTAAACCTCCATTTTCCTATGGTTTTCCTATGGTTTTCCTATGGTTTTTTGTATGTTTACCAGGCCGGGTATCCATCCCGAGGAATGGATGCGGGAGCCGCCAAGTATTTGGAGGACAATGTGGGTGGCGTCTTAGCCAAAGCGCTGGCCGAGATGGCGAAGGTGCAACCGAAGGACGCCTTGGGCCTTGATGGGTGGAGGATGGTCACCAAACATGGCACCGTTTCACCAACCATAGGAAAACCATGGGAAAACCATGGGAAAACCATGGGAAAACGGAGGTTTTAATGGGAAAACCATAGGAAAACCATAGGAAAATGGAGCTTTACCCTCTGGTAAACGTACACAAAACTAAGGAACATCACCATTTTTAATGGGAAAACTCACTATTTCAATGGCCATTTTCAATAGCTATGTTAGTTTACCCGGAGAGAATCATGGTCATTGTCATTCAACTTCTGATTTTTTTTCCAACATGATGGTTCTTGTTGGTTTTTGATCTTCTTTTCCAAAATGATGATTATGAATCTTCCTTGGTCGTTGGCCCATGCTTCGCCCCTAATCGAAAGACCATATATCCACTGACTGCAGTATCTACAGGCACTTCCGGTGGTTGGACATGCCGCAAATGACATCTCGGCTTGAGCGTTTTATACTTGGCCCTTGATGTAAGTCAACATGTTAGCACTGTTCGCCATCAAGTTTGCGGGCAAACAGTGGCCAGAAACCGCACCATGGTTTCGAGCCAGGAAGAAAATGATGCGAGCAAAAAATGATGAGAAACATCGTTAAGCTTCATGACATAACCAAAAAAACACAGATCAAACGTCCTATTCCAAGCCATGGAAAGTACGGCCAGTTCCAAGGTGGGCTTCATCACAGAGGTGGATTCTTGATTTTGCCCGGTTCAGTACACGTTTTTTTTTTTTGTTTCAACTACTTATATAACTGGGGTTAAACGAGCTTTCAGTTTTTTGGTTTTGCATCTTTTTTGCTGCCAGCCGTCATTCATTCACATTGAGTGTTTGAGATGGGGAGTGCTGGAGTGTCCTTGTTTTTTTTGATGTTCGAGTACTAATTTACTATTTTTTTTGACAAGTATTGTTTCCATTTAAAGTGGAAATTATATATCAGTATTTTGGATTATTCTGGGGGTTCTCTATTGATAAAAATGGTGGTTTATTAATCTGCGGATGACATTGCAAGTTTGTGAGCCACAAGCCAGCCACTTGCGTGGGTTCCATATTTGAGGGAAGTACATTTTGTTTGGATTTTTGTTCGGGGTGTAATTGATGAAGGGGCGACTAAGTATATAACAAGTAAAAAATATGCAATAGATATGGGTGTGTCTGATGAAGGGGTATGCCACCAATTGTGGCTGTTTAATAGAAAAAAGTGATAATAACTACGGGATTCTTGGAGTACCCCATTTTCAGACAAACGCGTATCAAGAGATGGTGAGGGTCAGGTGTCCAATTTTGGAGATCCAGCCGCTATGCTGAGGCCGAATCAACTGCAGAGGAGGAGCTTTTGGAGCACACCCCGTCCACTTCTTCGCGGCCCCGCGCCGCTGCTTGATGGCAGGGGTGAGTCAAGAAAGCTCGGAGGGTCAAAACCAATGAGGAACTACATTTAGGGAAACATGGCACAACCAAACTCGTGGTTCAACATTATTTTCTCTATGACCTCTTAGAAATTTGAGAATCCAGGAAACACCTGACAGAGTCCCTTTGGGCTTGGGATCCTCTTACTGGAATGGGTGGGGTACCTTGGAAAGGGTGGCGCCCCATGTCATGATCCAATGGTGGTACCTTGGAGGTCTCGCTTCCCACGGTGAACGTGTACAACGTGGAGTTTGCGGAGCTGCCCAACGAATGCTATGGGGGAGGCCTAGCGTCGCCAGCGCCACTGCCGGCATCCATTCCAATGGACAAAATCATGAGCAACATAGCACCTGAGCTCCAAACTTCAGTGTTTCATCCTTATGAGGCTTGGTGTTCCCTAGCATTTATATTATATAAGGCACCTGAAGAAAAGGGTTAAAAGGGTCAATGCAAGATGACCCATTACCCCTTTTCTTCCACGTGCTGAGGCTCAAAACTTGGACTTCAAGGGATGGTCAGAGCAGGCGCGCAATTTGTGGTTCAAGGACTTCAAGTCCCAATGTTCCAGAGCAGTGATCCAGGACACCTTCTGGTTCTGCATCTTGCCCAATCCAAGAGTGCCGTTTTTTTTGGAGCGTAAGCAAAGGTTGAGGTGTGGGAAGCAATTTCGGGGTCGTTGCTGGATCGCCCTGTCCCAGGTATTTGTTGGTACTTCAAACCTGGCAAGCATCTGGAGGTCGAAACTCGCTTGTTCGACCGAATCTCTGCGAACTTTGTGGGTCTCTTTAGCTCCTTGAACCCCTCGCGGAAGGACATGAGTTGCAAAAATCTCGGGTGTGAACTGCCAGGAAAGTGGTGTCCCCATGAGCCTTGAATTGGCACTCCCAATTCCAATGGAATATCATGGAATATCATCATATTATATCATATTGTCATCATTTTCCCAATAAAATTGCCATAAAATTGATGGCAAAAACATGCAAAAACCCCATTGTGGGGCAAAGCCGCCGGCCTGTCTGCAGGACTTCTTCTTCCGTTGCTATGCTGATGCCGTGGCGCAGGCAGTGCTGTACGCCATGTTTCTGGCTTATCCCAAGTCCCGCATCGACTTCACCGAGAAGTTCCGGAAGGACTGGGGCGACTGAGGTGCTAGGAGAGGTTGAATATTCAATGGGAATTTCAGGATCCTAGGCCTCAAAAAATGGTAGGTACCTCCAATTTGTTTCGGTTCCTTTTCGTCATGACCACTGAAATCATGGTTTTGAATGGTGTTTTTCAGCATTGGCCCACCGCATTTGATGATTTTGATGCGACCATCCTTTGACGTGATCCTTTGCATAGTCAATGGATGATTGGTTCAAGGGAAAATTTATAGGAAAGCCCCATATTGAATGGGAAAATCTATGGTTTCCTGTAGATTTTCCCTTAAACCAATCCATTGACATAGTGTCATCTGAAACTGGGGGAAATGGGAAATGCCCAGGATCTGGTGATCCGAATCTCCTTTTGGACCTCTGGAATTTGTCCAGAGTTCGTAGACACGTCCCACTGGAAGTTGAACCTGGGAGGTGGCGATGTAGCTTGGCATTGAACTTATGTTGACACCGTAGGGGCTGGACATCCGTTGGTTAGATAGGATTTGTATAACTGTATAACCATCATTGGGAGGCAAGAAAGGGAACTATTGGGAACTATTCCAATTTAGGACTTCCGACTTTATGATATATTTATTGCTACTGACTGGCACCTGGGGTGCGAGTTTCGGAAGTCAAGAATCGTTGGCCATCGCTGAGGTGCTACAGGCCGCGCCTTCGCAGACCCAACGCAATGTGGAGACAAATGCCGTGACGTTGTGGCTGTGTCGCAGGGGAGAAGAGGGGGAAGGGTATCCTATAGCAACTCACCAAAAAGAGAGATTTGATAAGCAAAATCCTCCTAGAATAGTGGTGAAAACACTATTTGATCTATCTTTTTAAAGCTTACTATAAGTTTTATTGGCAACAAAGGTGCTACTGTACCGGTATTAGAGAACATGTTTGGATACATATTGCACATAGAAGGAAGGCGAGAGAGAGAGGGAGCGAGAGAGATATAGAATGTATTCATATACATAGTTTGGGAAGCCAGCAATAAACTTTGTCACTTTCTCTTTGGTCTCGTAGGCACTTGATTTGTGCTCCCCTTCGAACAGACACAAATCCTCCCAGCTGAGCTCTTGCAGAAGACTCAAGCCAAAGTCATAATGCCAAATCCCACGAGCAGATAGCCTTCTGAGAACGTAATCTTTTCCACATAATTCCATCCAGACCCTTGTGGGTTTGTGTCAAAAATGGGGGATATTCCACAATTCCATCTTTTCATTAGGAAATTATGACAACCAATTGTTTTTTCCCCAAACTTGACCCCAAAACGGCCCCGAGGCGTGGGAACGCTTCCCAACCTTTGCTTGGTCAGCTGAGTGCTGATTCCCTGGCTGAGAAGTGGCCTGATTTGAGGGCAGTGGGGGCCTGTGCCATGGGAAAATCTACTGGCTGATGGTTTCATTCTTTTCAACCATGTTGAGATTGTGATACATTACAACCCCCCAAAGACTCACAATGTACCTTTTGGGGATGTTTTGGAGCCATCAACCAGTTGAGCTTTCTTGAAGGAAAAGCCACACTTCAAGAAAACACCTAGTTGATCTTTCATGGACTGAGATCCACATACTGAAGATGTTGGTGTATTTTACGAAGGTGTGGGAAGTTGTTTATGACACTGGCTCGCCGTCGCCGAAAAAAGGGCCTGCACCAGGTCTGCATGGATGGGCCAATGGAACCGGCGGCCGCGGCGCAAGTTGCAGTACTCCCCACTGGTGGAAAACTTCCTCCGTGCGCGGAAATATTCCTCAGTGAACTTGGTGCGTGCCACCAGACACTTGGGATCAAGTGCGGACACAGCACTTGTGGCACCCCATCTAGTCCCGAGGGTAGATAGGTAGCTAGAGGTAGCTAGATGAAGATGTAGGTGGATGCGCATGTGACATGAGCATTTACATGGATTCATACATCTAATATGCAGACACACACACATTATTATTATTGTTATTATTACATATTAGCATTATTATTACTATTATCATTATTGTTATCACTATTATTGTCATTATTAATAGTTATTGTTTGAATAATTGTACACATGACATTCCTACATCCCGTCACAACAATTTACAGAGAGACAAGGGGTGGAAAAGCGAGCTCCATTTCATACAATATATACACTACCTCGATTCAAGGGCCCATTTGGGTTACCATGAATTTCTCCTGTGGCACAGCGCGGGTATTTGAGGCATGCACATGACCACTGCGGAGCAACGCGCCAAGAAGATGGATGTCAAGCATGCCATGTTGGCAGAGCGTGCCAAGCAAGCACGAGACCGGTGCGAAGCCCTTGCGAAAGAGTATGTGACCTGGCTAAGTCGCTTGAGAATGTGCATCCAAGTGGATGATAATCATGGAAAATCCAAGGAGTGCTGGGGTTAACATTTCAGAAATCAAACATAGCAATGCAAAAAACCCCTGTTTGTATATAGCAAATATAGATGAATTTGGTTCGGGGATTCGCCAGCAATTCATGTTTGGTGACACTGGAGGGTATCATCCCACAATCATCCCATTAAAGAAATCATTAAACCATCATTAAAACCTAGCGTCATCCAATTAGGTCCCATTCATGATCAAGAATCATCAGAGATGGATCCCCACAAAAAAACTATCCCATTATCATCCTATTGAATTCCAAACTTAGGTGTACCATCAATGGCAATTATTCATTAAATTATTCACTATTATTCATCATCACCATGGACATCGACAATAAACCATCAATTTCGGTGTAGCACATGGAGCACCGACGACTAAGGATGACCTTGACAAAGAAGTGAAGAAGCAAGAGCGGCAGAGGACCATCCAGGCAGACGACATACCCATGGATTTCCATAGGAGATATAAACGTATATATATATATACACACTGTATATATTATATATATATGATATATATATATACAACTTTCCATGTACATTTATATTCATGTTAAACCAACATCACATAATAGTAGAGTAATAAGAGTAGTAATCATGGTAATCTGATAGCAACAGTAGTAAGAACACTAATAGCAATAGTAAACACTAAACACAAATAATAGGAGTATATCATGCAGCCGCCCGCTCTTCAAAGTATTTGTGATGTGGAAGCCTGTACGCACATTTCTTCCATCATTGGGGGCTGAAGTTTGGCCAGCATTCAGGTCATGTGGCAAGTGCAAATGCCCACTTTCCATGGCAAGGGGAGAAGTCAAGTTTGGCATCCAAAGTTGGATGATTCGCACTGTCCAGGGCAATCAGAGTGACGCGGGTCCTTGTCATGCTTGGTCCTTTAAATTCTCCCCATGTCAGGCACAAGCTGCCAAGAAACGCTTGGAGATCCGGCGAAAGGAGGTCCTGCGTTCAGATCCGTCTCTTGGCATCAGTGACGTGGAACTTGCCCAATTGCCAGGTCGCGTCCTGCCCAAAATGATCGGTTTTGGATGGTTTCAGAGTTTTAGATGGTTCTAGATGCTTGTAGATGGTTTTATTGAAATTGGTGGCAAACCGTTTTTTTTTTTCAGTTTTCAATTTTGGGTTCCTATACTATAGCTATGAGTGAAGGATTGATACAAAGACCCTCAGCATGAGGTGCCCTGGCCTAAAACTTAATATATAACCGTTAATCCAAAGTAAAGTGAGACTCGTCTCTCATTCACCAGCGCAGTGAGCCTTAAATATCCCAATGATGGTTGGTTTACAAATGACCTCTATTTTTTTTCGGCTCCGATTCAGCAGTTGAATCCAACCACGAGCCCATGTGTAAGGCACGAGTATGCGAACTACTTGGTGTCGCTTCACCTGCTCCAGCAGGGCTTGGGTCAAAAAGGCTGAGTGCAACGCCTCGTTGCATAAAGGCGTTGGAACTTGGCCCAAGGGGCCTAAGGGGCAACTTGGTTTAAAGCATAGCTTGAAACATGTGTGGCCAGTGCCTGAAGAATGTTGGGAAGTTGGGAAGGGCCAAGTTACAAGGCTTCGGAATACACCACCAGCTCACTAAATGGGTGAGCTTGCAGACTTGTAGAGTTTCACCCTTGCGACTGCATCTTGCGAAGCATGAAAAGGTGTGAGAAGAGGATTCACAAAATCCGCAGTCCATATTTGTTGTGACCTGGTGGGCGCATTACAGGGCCGTTTTTCGTTCCTGTGGTAACAGTTTCCCAGTTTCCCCTGACCAGTTCAATACGTTCAATTGCAATTGATGCAGTAGTGGATCAATGCCATGTCAGCGATGCCAGCAGGACGGAGTTGACTTCTTGTCCAAATGGCTGGCACAGTATGCGGAGCAGGAAGAGGTCTGTCACTGTGCACTTTCAAAGCACTAAGTTGAGTGGTAGCAGTGGAGTTGCTAAGTTACTGGGGTTTGTTCTTTGGTGGAGATCATTTTCAAGGATGCAGCAGGATGCAGCAGTTAAAATAGCAATCGTTGAAGCCTTGAGGCCAAGGCTGTCAAAGAACAAGTTGAGCAAGACTTGGCCAAGATGCGAGCTCAGACGAGGTGCAGCTAGAGTCACAACCATTGATAGGTCCAACATCTGAAACTTTTTTTAAAGCCATGATATTCCAAGATAATATCTTCATCAGCCATGATATCTGATAAGTCACCATCCATTCTGAGCAAAAACAGAGCATCCCAAGACCGTTCAACGGCCGACATGGCAAGGGGCGATGCCTTGGTGTTCAACGTTCGGGACTAACATCAAATGAACAAAGAAGATAGAGAAACAAACCCACCGACACACACACACAGATACATATTATATATATACACAGTATATGTATATATATATATATGTATAAATATATATATATGTACATGTGCATGTATACACACCATGATTGCCTAAAATGATTGCCTGTAAATTCAGTGAACATCATATAGCTCACATGCAACTGTTCTATCCCCCTGGTGAGTGCCATTCACAGGGAGAAGCGCGAGGAAAAGGAGGCAGCAAGGCAGGTGCCTTTTGTGAATCATGTTGTGTTAGCTCGCCCGAGGAGGACATGAACCAATGGATTCAATGGATGGTTGTCATGGACCCAACAATTTGGTGTTTCAACCCGAACATGTTGGTGTCCCGTTGACCCCTCCTTTGCTGCGGGATTTGTGGCAGACCTTCGACCAACCGGAGGCAGAAGAAGCTGGCTGAGACTCAAAAATTGGAGACGATGTACAGCAGCCTTTTGGAGAAGTTCAATGACGAAGAGACCGTCTTTGAGGAGAACATTTTGTCATCAAATTGTTTTTTTTCTCCATTTTTTTCCAACAGACCCTGGTTCAGATCAAACGTCACCTGACAAAGTGCTCACAGTTCAGCTCTACTGAAGGATTATATTATCACCAACAAGCCCCTTGGAGGTATGGCACCATTGTTTTGTTCTGATCCCTTACACACACCAACTATGAATATCCGTGCCCCCGAATACAGTAACCGTGGTACGGCAAACTGTCCAAGAAGCTTAGAAAAGACAAGGTTTTTTTGGGTCCCCCCACCTGGTCTCACAGGACAAGTTCTGGCAAGAGCTTGTGGATGTGGCGCAAGCCACCGCTGGCGCATCGGCGGTGTACATTGGTGTCATGGAGCCAGGGGAAGAGGTCCATGGGCCGCCCTGGTGTTGTATGTTGAAGTCGGAAATGGGGCCGTGGAGCCCACAAACATCAAAACATCCACAAACCCGCCAACCTTTGTACGTTTGTGGTTTTGAGTGTTCAAGGTCAGTTTCAGTTTGGTTTTTTGAGCACTGACCCCGTGATGCCGCAGGGCAGCGAGATCTCTGGGCCTCACCTGAGCCGCTGGGCAAGCTCATGGGGCAAGTTCTAAAGCCCACCATGTTCAATGGGTAAATCATTCATATTTTTTCGTGGGTCTTTGATCGACTCTGATTCAGATGACTGACGGATAGGTACGGATAGTTGATGGTTGAAAGAGTTGTACCGATGTATTTGCTCCGTGGCGGAACCTGTCGCCAACCGGCAATCCGCTGGCCACGGATCAACATCATGGCTGCCATGGCTCGTCTCAGATCCTGAAACGTGTTCAGTCCATCCATGTCCATCCTGTGATTTATGTGGCATGTCGTTGCTGATGCCTGAGATTCCAGGAATTAGTTTGAGGGAACATGTTGTAAAGAAGCCGCCAGAAATTTGATGGCAGAAACATGGAAAAAACCCTGGAGGTTTGCCAGGTTTGCCCCCAAAATCACCACGGAAATCTGCTGAGAGATGCCCATCTGCGGATTTTCTGAGGTTATGAGTACGCCACCAAGGGCTCGGAGTGGCTGACTGAAAAGGTTTTGCCCGAGGGAAAAGGCCCCCACAATGCGTGGCCGGTGGCCGGTCGCAGGATTTCAAGTGACAATCCCAAAAGGGCAACGATACGGATGAAGCGTCAACTTTTTCTGGGGACAAGCCAAGGCCTTGTTGGTGTCTGTTTTGTTCCGGTGTCGATGACCTCCACAGAGGATTGTTTGGCTGCCTGCTGTGCAGAGGTATATTCAAATGTAGATGCCATGTCAGCATGAGCAGCTTGTGTTGAGACTCGTGGCCACCTGTTTCAAACATCCTGTTCCCGGAGAAAAATATTGGCGTGGCAGGTGTCACGTGGGGGGCATTGACGGAGAATCCAGCAGAAGAGAATTTCCAGGACACATGGTGGCACGACGGGCAAGACCGGAAGACGTGTTCGAAACAATGGGGAACTCCCAGGGCAACCGATTCAATGTGATAGTCATTAGGGAAGTTGCATTGGAACAAAATCTGGCTGCCCCCAAAAATGCCACGCAGATCATGCAGAGCAGCCTCCGCAGGAGATGTGTTTGTGGAAACCTCCCAGCGTCGAGCCGGTGGTGGAAGTGGAAGAGGGTGCCAGCAGCCGGTGGTTGGAGGATGCAGAGGATGTCTCAGATAGCCAGCAGGGCCAGCACCCCAAAAAATGGACATCAACCTCAAGGATTGATGTGGCTCATGGGGCCTCAGACATCTCCACCGTCGGCCACTTTTGGCTCACAGTTGCAGGCATGGGTGAGGCGGCCTGCCGAAAGCAGCAGGAAGATGTGGTGACATGATTGTTATGACAACCAAAGTATATAGGTTGCCTTGAGTGAGCACATGCATGCTTGAGCCAAAGAAGTGTGTCACTGCAGGTTCCAATGCCATTGAGTGCATTCATTTGCAGTACTAGATACTAGATACATACAACTCGAGCGAACAGGCTGTCAATTACTTGCCCCATATGAAATTGTTGGCCCCTGAGCCCCAAACAATTCACCTCTAAGAGGACATGTATGTATATATTATATAGCATATACACACATATATATATATTATATTATATTATATTATATTATATATATATATGTATATACATCGAATATATGAAAATGTGGTTCTGCTATGTGCTTCTTCAACCAATGCTCCGCAACACCATTGCTCCACTCTTGGGGTTTGACCATCGCGGCCATGTTCGACTGGGACGAAGTGCCGGAGAATTTGGGTGGGCCCAACAAGGCAGCCTTGGAAGTTGAGGCCGAGGTGCTGGACATGGGGAATGGTTATGGGGCAAAACTGGGCCAGAAATTTACACTAAATACATTTGTATCTCTTTCTATCAGCCTCTTCCGATACCTTTGGAGGGAATTTTCCGGGACACTAAGCCAACAGGGTCTAGTCTTCACTCTTTTCTCTCCTCAACACATAGTGTCCTACAATGTTTCACTCGTTGAATTTCACATGGAACCCACCAAAATTGCCATAACAAGAGAAAAATATCATCTTTGGGACCACATTTTTCAGGCCATCCCAGAAATTAACCAAGTGAACTGCACCCAGCAGTTGTTCAATGCGCTGATCCTCCAGGTGGAAGCTGCCAAGCCTAGGGAGGAGACGCCTGCCGAGCGTGCGGCACGGCGCCGCAGTGAACGCCAAGGCCTAGCGCCCGGCTGCAGGGATGCCGGGGGCGGTTTGACCCAGGGAAGAAAAGTCAAAGTGGATAACTACCAGGTGCCCTAATCTTCTGGAGGTATGCCGGAGAACATCTACTGTCATTGTCTGGTGTGATAGAGTTGTTTCCTTGTTTTCCCGACTTCGAAGAGGGATTCGGCACGAACTTACCCGCAGCTGTATTGTCCAGAAGCTCCAGATTTTGTTTGGAAGGCGTTCATTGTACAGGCACGCCAGGAGCTGTAGAAAGCCAGGCGTTCGGCACTGAATCAGCTGATCTTGTGCTGAAGTCTTGTCATTTGTTTCGTGCCCTTGGCGCCTTGGCAGGCCAGCCAGATGCCACAGGATATGCGAACGGGGCCAAGCGTCCGGCTGCCAGTGTGAAGCGTCTTGGTTGCAAGGTTGCTGGCTTGGTGATGTCGGTTGGGATCAGTGAATCCTCTACACGCCTTAGGAAGAAAGCAGCTGCTACCCCTGCAACACCAGAGGGACAACTGCTGAAGGCGGCGCGATCTGGCAGTTTGATGTCTGTGATACGACTGCTTCAGATGGGAGTGGATCCGAATGCCAGCCCTTTGGCACTGGTTCAGGGCAGTGGGCAGCATTTTGAAATGAGACTCAAGGCGATGTTTGTGTTGTGTGGTGCTGGCAGTGCACAGCGTATGCAAACTCCAAAAAGGAAAAGAACCTTGAAACTTGGGACCGGTACATTCAGGCATTGGAATCAAAGTTCAAAGATCCACCTCATCCCTCGTTATCACCATATTGTTGATGGATGTTGATGGTCTAATGGTCTAAGATTTTGCCAGTTTCCAGAGATCCAATCTTCAACTCCCATCCCCATCCCATCCATGGCACATTTCTCAAATTTAAAGTTTAAAGTACCTCCCCGGAAAGATCGAAAAGCAAAATGCCAATAGTTCAGCAGGATTTTATTTTTCCATATTTTTGGGTGTACATATGTATGTATATATAAATATATATAACCTAGTCATCCATGTAGTACGAAATGGTTATTCCATATTTTTGGGTGTACATATGTATGTATATATAAATATATATAACCTAGTCATCCATGTAGTACGAAATGGTTATCCACACACACACGGATATGTATATATATATATACATATTATACCCATAACATTTGTATGATGAAATGCCCCCACATATTACAAATAGATCATATTTCTATTTCTCACATTTTTGTAATATATTATATCCTTGCCTAAAAATATCTTATAGTCACATGCTCATATATTACAATGATGGTCAATGATTAAATGACCCATAAGTACCTTTGTGACCATTATATCCAAATGTGGTTTCATGATTAACTATGATGCTTATCATTTATATCACGGTTTTCCATGACTGTAAATGCCCCCATTTTTAAAACGACTATCATGGTTTACAACATTCATCATAGATTTTCTAAACCATCATATCATCAATGGCCATTTCAGGAACCTAATATGGTACTAACGTACCTCCATCAATTGGATCCTGGAGATCTCCCATTGATCTATGGTTTATAAGCCCATTAACTATAGATATATCTACCATAAGTCCTAGTTATTAGAGTTATAAACCAACTGAACGCTATCTTGAGGGCCCCACATCATGGTTTTCCCATGTTTTTCCCATGGAAAAATCGATCCCACTCAAGGTGATCCTGGAGCTCCGCGCTGCCTGCAGGCCGCTCTGGGCTCCGGCAGCGTGGACGTCTGCGCCGCGCTGCTGCTGCACGGGGCCAGCGCCGACAGCGCCGTGGCCGACGTGACGGGGACGGCGCCGGAGGTGCGGAGGCTGCTGGAGTTGTTTCAGGGACGAGCTCCAGAAGCAGGACATGGATGGAGATGGATGGAGATGGCGATGTGGATGTAGTTCATGTAGTTTGCGTTTTTTGGTAGAGCGAGAGTCACGGACTTTTTTCTAAGATTTGAGTAGGGCCACTCGGCATTTTGAAAAAGAATTATAAGTCATGGATGAGACATTTCCAAGGATTTTAGTCACTAGTCGGTTTCCTGGTGAGATCTGGGGATGGGTGTGCCTGGGACCTATGGGAATGGCGGGGATGAACACCCATTCAGTAGCAGACAAGCAATGACTGAAGTTGTTTGATGAATGATTGCGCTATGGGATTGAAATTGAGGTTTCACAAGCGGTGAATTGGAACTGTTGGCACCTGCAAACAAACACAGTTGGGGAGCTGGCTTGGATACCCATATGGTACCCCAAAGGGTCATCGAGGTTTTTGCAATGGAAAACCCAACTGCTACTTCCATTTACAGCAGATGTTTAGAGTAACAAATACAAGCATGAACAGATGCCACAGATGCCAATGCAACAGGTGTGATGTAGATGGGTGAAACATCATGAGTTTCCATATCCTGTTTTTGATACAGGTTTGGTTCCCGTGCACTTGAAGCTCCCAAGCATTCGCACAGAGCGCAGACGGCTCGAACTTGGTAGAGCGCGCGAAGGTTCAAGATGTTTGTTTGACCCAAGTTGAGGGCAGTTGAAGTTAAAGCCAATGGTAAAATATTCGAAGGTGTTATTAATAAACCCTAGTCAATCTGATTGAACGTGTCTGAATCCTAGCGGGATGCAATCTGGAACCCCGTGATCCAATTCAGGAGAACTGCCGCAGGTGGTGAACTCGATCGATCCTTTGCTTCGACCCCAGGTCACCCAGATGCTGATGGATCTCCTTTCATCCAGGGCCAGTGCCCCATCAGCCCCGCGAGCCGTGGTTCCAGCGCCGGTTCCAAGCCCGCCCCCGATGCCACCGGTTTCGGCCATGGTCCAACCCAACCCGTCTCAGGCGAAGAAACCGGCGGTGCCAAGCCCAAAAGTGGCAGTACCAAATACATCAAATACAAAGCCATCAGCTGTGAAACCACCAGAGTCCAAAGCTGTGTCACGGGTTGAGGTGCCGAAATCCATGCCAAAATCAATGAATGGCTCGAAGGTGAATCCCATGAAGCCAGCTGAAACCAACAGTCACCCTGCCAAAACGCGAGAGGTGGCCGGCCCTCCACGAGCCCCAGCGCAATTGGCGGTTGCAGGTCCCAAGTCACCATTACTGGAAGCCGTGGAAGCGGGAGATTTGGGTTGCGTGACCAAGCTGCTCAATGGCAGGGCCGAGCCCAATGAGTACGACAGACAGGGAGAAACTCCGCTGTTTACTGCAGCATCTCATGGCTCTGTGGATGTGGTGGCCACTCTGTTGTTGTGCAATGCTGAGCCGCTCACCCGGTCCATCCATGGACGCACACCATGGGATGTGGCATCGTCTGAGCCAATAAGGAGCTTGCTGAACTTCTTTGCGGGGCAGGTGTCTTGAGCTTGGCAGAGCAATATTTTGGTTATCGATTGTTTCAAAGGAAATCTTGCAGGCTGAAAACAACTTCCACTCCTGTTTTCTTCTTCACCTGTGTGATTTCCGCAGTGACATGTCAGACATGTCACTTTACCAGAGTGTCTTTCAATTTATTGGTTGATTCGTTTTCCCGTCCTCAGAACATTGATCCGGCCCAGGAGTTAGACCCTCACTCCAGCGACCAGTTGCTTCTTCGCCTCAGCGACGCCACAGTGGATGCCATGCGTCTGGAGATCTCCGAGCGCGCCGCGAACCGCCGAGGCCTGCGCCCCATCGATGGCGACGACGACGGCAGCTCCGGCACGGGGCGGCGCCGGCCGCTGCCGCCATTGCCGCCCGAGGTGAAGGCGGCGCGAGACGCGCTGGCGGCCAAGGTGCCATGGCTGCCATGGCTGCCATGGCTTGATTTTCATGTTCCTCACCATGTCGAAGGGTTTCTCCATTTTCTTCATGTTTCTTCTTCCCATGCCTTTGGGTGACTGCTTCTGTGGCTGATGTGACCCCCAGGATCTCAATCAAGATCCACTCGCCTGCGCCGCGCGCAACGGTGATGTGGATGAGGTCCTAAGGCTGCTGGAGGGTGGATGCAACCCAAATGTCGGTCAGAGGCTCAGGATTTACTGAGCTGGCGCTGGGTGGCCGGAGGAGTTTCTTCAACACTGACTGGCCGAGTGGCCAAGATTTGGGCAAAGATGGAAGCTGGGAAGTCGCTTCTGTGCTCACACAATCTCGCATGTCATACTCTTTTTGCTATGGATGACGTGGCAGAATTGAGGTGGATTAAGACTTTTCAAACATTGCCCTTCCCAAAACATCCATGGTCCTTCCCAGGTGATGAGTTGGGTGAGACCCCTCTTTTTGAAGCGGCCTCGGCTGGTTCGGTGAACGTGGTCGCTGCGTTGCTGGTTCACCGGGCAGATCCACAGCAGAGACTTGGAGTTTTGGGGGGAGAATCAATGACAATGGGCGCTATAGAGCTACAGGGGCCCCAAGACAAGCACTTTATCCTTAATGGACTGTGCTGCGGGAGACCCCGTCCTGAGACGGGCAACCTGAGGAAATCCTTATCTGGTGGTATCGCAGCGGATTTAGCGACAGAAGCGGTCACCAAGAGCTTGCTGGCAACCTATGCTGGCATCAAGGTCTCTGACGATGAGAACCTCGGTTTTCTCATTTCGCTTTGGGGCCAGGCTTCTCTTGTGGTCTTGTTGGAACCATCGTTTTTGAAGACCGCTTTCCTTTTCTCTTAATGGCTACTCGACCGTTCATCCTATCAACAACATCCGAGAAACATGTTGTGCCATCAGATCATCCAAACCATTTTCCGTTCCCGTGTCTTTCCCGTGCAATGATGGGCCCGTTGCCAAACGTCAATAGGGATTTCATTGACGGCGCAGCAATCAGAGGTTTGCTTCTCGGACCACCGTTGAATCAGTAGGAGCTTTCCTATCTTCAAGGATGGGTTTGTCTGAAAATAGTGTACCCCTACACCCAATGGTTAATGATCATTATCCCTACTAAATGGCTATAATTGGAGGTATACCCCATTTTCAGACATACCCGGATGGGCCCCCAATAGCAGCAGCATTTTTCTCCAAGATCTCCAGGAAGGCCGCTTGCTGCCGGGCCATCACCGATGACGAGCTGAGAGAAGCCGTAGCCAACAAGTTTCGGGCCGAGATGTTCCGGGGCTCCGTGCTGCCCAAATACATGCAGAAACTTCGAGCGTAGAATCAATATCTGGACGAAAGTGTGTGTGTGTGTGTGTTGGGCAGTAGGCACAAAGCAGAGAACACATTTTTGATGGACCCGCACCATTGCCCCATCGGTTTCAGAACCCCTGGGTGCCAACTGCAGCTGGTGGCAGTCGTTCCCAGCGCTTGCCCTGAGAAAAAAGAACAAGATGGATGTGGTCGAAAAGGGGGAAGGGAACCCAAGGGACCCCAAGGGACTCCAAGTTGATTAGCTTTTCTCTCCATGGAAAATGGATAGTTTTAGTGGACCGATGTGGGTTTTTTTCGTGAATTCACGAGGACATCCAAGAGTGCCTCGTGGCCAGGTGCCGAGCCCCCCGAGCAAAAGCCAAGTAGCCCGTACTACCCTGTCAGCGTTGAGTGTGTGGGGTGGCCCAATTTCTGGGCTTCGCTGCAGTGCTCAGCCGCTTTCTTCGAGGATTTGTGTCACTAATTATATACATGAAATTATATAAATCAAATTGAATCAAATCAAATCAAATCAAATTAAATCAAATCAAATTACATACATACATACATACATACATACATACATACATACATACATACATACATACATACATACATACATACATACATACATACATACATACATACATACATACACACACACACGCA
>Ga0126342_10005022_pt1 | contig 22900 bp, 20 predicted proteins | sample Cyp1metagenome_FD_92528 | JGI IMG/M metagenome (GOLD analysis project Ga0126342, IMG submission 92528) | Coral microbial communities from Lord Howe Island, Old Settlement Bay, Australia - Cyphastrea 1 metagenome | ecosystem: Host-associated > Invertebrates > Cnidaria > Coral ...
TACGTTCTAAGTGATAAATGGGCCTAAGTGATATTTTGACGTTCTAAGTGATGAATTTTCCCTACGTTCTAAGTGATGAAATTTTGCTACGTTCTAAGTACGAAAAAAAATTGGAAAAAAAATTACGTTCTAAGTGATTGTCCGTCACTATAATCCAGAACAAGGATCAATTTGTTCACAATATACACACATGTGAAAGGGGTGGCAGCCCCAAAACACACTGGCAGCTTCCTATCAAACTTGCAATCTAGCCCTGCTAGTCCAATTTGGTTCCTACCAAATGAAGAAGATGAAGAAAAGGATCACCCTGTGATACTCGGAGATGTTGACCCTGTCAAACTTATCCAGCAATCCCGGATCGCCCAACAGCACTGGTTTTGCTATGGCGCCAAAGTCTCGGCACGGCGAGCCCACACCTCAGCCCTCCCTTTGGCCTTTGAGCCTAGTGCTCAGCAAAGCCAGGAAAGGCATCTGCAGGTCTCAGGTCAAAGCAAGGTTGGCTTCACGAGTGGATTTCACACACACACACACACATATATATATATATATTTACACACACACACATATATATATAAATATTCATAGACGCTGACGCACACACACACAAGCTGTACCAATCGGGATAGCTAGCAGTTACATACACGGGAGCACGTTCCAGACACCAAGTTCCTCACTCTTCATACCAAGGTGCTTCGGTGAGTTTTGCCGCTTTCCGCGGCATCTTAGACTTTGCCTCTTGGACGGCCAAAGGGAACAGATGACGGAGATTCACAGGATGCCTCACAAAGAGGTGCTCGGATGTCCCATTCAGGTTGAGCTCCAACACCCGTGGTCTATTTGATTCAAGAATAAAACACGTTTTGGGCAAATCCACTGACTTGGTTTTCGCTTCTGTATCTAAACCTGTCAAATCCACTACGATTTGCTGGATCATGTGGGACGTCCAAGGCAACCCCACTGCAAGTGGGATTTGCCACCAACCTCCTCAACGCCTTCCTGGACCCCTTGCTGATGCACCCTGGGCAGCGGTCCCTGGTGGGGTACTGATTGCAGTTGATGGTTTCTTTTTTCCAAGGAACATCCTTATATAGATGCCAGCTCTGATTCCTGTGTTTCACATTCTTCTGAACCGAACTGAAATTGAGAGTGGCATGAGTTTCCCCTGAACGATCAGCAGCAAGAAAGACAAGCACCATATGTACTTACTTGCATTCGAAACGCATGTCACATGTTTCTTGCTGTCCAATTTCCATGTATCCCATTGATCGAGCCAGCTGATCCAATACAGCGCGAGAACTCCAATACTTGGCTTCGCTCATCCAACATTTCATGGGATTCCGTTGCCTCACCCAACCCGAACAAGGAACGTCCTACCACGGATTGTCACTGAAGGTAGTTCATTTTTGTGGTGTGTCCTCCAAACAATCCTCATGATAAAACTTCTGCTTCTGTCCCGGCCATGTTTTACATTACCAAGGTTGGCATGTCTGCATCCATGAATACATTATTATTAATTATTATCGGTCCTTGCCAAGTCTAGCGAGTGTGATGGGGGATAGGGTGTTGCTTGAGTATCATCAGTTTTGTAGGTAGTAGGGCCGGCAGAAACTCAGCAGTTGGCGATCGCCCCAGGTTACATCCTCTAAAAGCAGCAAGGGAGCATCATTGATGGTCGTAAAGTGGGAGCTGAATTGGGGTCCACAATGTCCGCATCCACATGTATAAGTTTAAGAAGTAGGGGCAGTGTGCAGGTAGTACGTGGCCATGATTTTGTGTACTGCTATTTAGCGCTTCAAAACTGCCTTTGAATTAGAACCACTTATAAGTATTTACTGTATAGTCTATAGTTGGGTTATTAGAACCCCTTCTAACTGCCCCAAAAGCATCCAGAAAGAAGACCTACTGGGATACTATCCCATTGGTTTTTCAACATCCCCCTATGGACGATAATTGAATTTGGCAGCACCCGAACTGTCAGAGATGGTGATGGAGAGATCACACCTGTGAGGAGGAGCTCCACGATTAATCCCCGAGGGCTTGGCAAGTGTTTACACCCCGGCCTCGAAAAGAATACCTTCAATTGATGCTGTTTTTTTTTTGGTGGGGTTGATGAACAAACATACTTATAGGATCTTATAGGATATCATGACCATCAGAATTATTATTCAGGCATCATAACACATTCATATCATTCATATGCTACATGCATATAACACATATAGCTGTTATCTCATATAAAGAATGATATCTATATGTTTATGACATGAGATATTCGATATCTTTCTGACACACATATATGACTAGTACAAGTATTGTTTTCAAGCTATCTATATATATATATATATTTCTGTATTATTATTATTATCATTATCATTATTATTATTATTATCATTATTATTATCATTATCGATATTCACATTTTAGTTCTGCAAACACACACGTGCACACACACACATATACTGTATGTTTTTATTTATTCATATATATATATATATCCATGTATATATATATATATATGTGGATATGGAGATCATCAGCCCAGGAACAACTTCGGCATGGGCGTCTCCGGTGTGGCTTTGGCCAGTACCGTGGCAGAGCTCTGCAGTGCTTTGGTCTTTGTGGCGCTGCTGCGGCGTCGCGGGCTGCTGGCGCCAAAGCCGGCGCTGCCAGCGACGCGACTGGCGGTTGATGGGATTATTATGATATATGAACATATGACACTTGGTGTTTGCTTGAAATCTTTTTGCTTGGAATGAGGTGACTATAAAATATCCAATCTGAAAGTGGAAGATTTAGGCTGTTGATATCTGTTGATGTTGGGAATTTGCTGTGATTTGGTCCTTTTTGGGCCATGGAATTTCAAGATCTCCTGAGGCCATTTCAACGATGAAGAGCTTCATACAGAACGGGATTGCCGTGCAGGCTGGGCCAGCGCGCAGTGCGGCGTTTAACGGGGGGCAGTCAGAAAACTCATGACCAATTGAGGCATTGTATGGCATTGTATGGCATTATATCATCAGTATCATCACACCCAATAGGGTAAGTGATCATAAATAATGCCAAAGTTCAGCGCTTACATTTTTCCAGCCCTTCTTTTGGACCTCGGACTCGGCGCGGGCTTGAGATTTGCAATGCAGGTGAGATCGGTGACCACCAACTTAATGTTCCTTCTGGCTGCAGCTTGGTTTACTGGGATTCAGGGAATCTGATTTTTCCATCAGTCATGCTTATAGCACCCCCAAGATAGATAAGTAAAATCCTACTAGAATAGGGATGCGGGATGCCCTACTTTTGATTTTTTTGGGAATACTATTGCTATAACCTAATTCCGAAATCTACCCTGTTTTCATTCAACGGTTCGCCAGGTACGACGTGTCACCATGATGGATCCCAGTGGGGTTCAAGCAGCAGCCTACCAGGTGACGCAGCAGTTCTGGAATTTAGCAGGTGCCACGGTGTCATGGGCAGTTCCCCATTCGATTGTTGCAAAGATGATCAAAGATGTAGTCCTATCAAGTCTTATCCCCTACATCCACGGAGAGGTTGATATTGGGAAGGAATGGATGCCAAGCCTGGATTAAGATTGACACTTCTGCGACTGAAAAGATACGATCCTCAGATGCAGGTTTTATCTCCCAAGCTCTTTCAAGTTCGGGCGCTGGACTGATTCCGAACAAGTACTACGACCAGAATGCAGGCATGGGCAATCCAGTGCGGTTGATGTATTGATGCCATCTTTGAGCTGCGAAAAAGGATCCCCCAAGGGAGAATTTGCCGTCCAAATTAAGCTCCGATGGCTTCAAATACGATGTCCAAAATTGTTTGTTTCGCATATTAGCCAAATATGCTTGGGCTGCCTCTGGTTCTTGGACACCCGAATCTGAAGTCCTTCAATTTGATTGGGTGGACCCATGGATGGGAGAGGGTGAGAATTTGGAGTTGCAGATGTTGGATGCAATGGTGACAAGAACTGTTGATGCCAAATTTATCAAGAATCATCAAAATTGATTACAACTTTTGTCCCAGCAATTGTAGAGACATCTCAAAGCTTCTCGAAAAACAAGCTTTTGCCTTTCACAATGGTCCTTATATTTCTCTTTCATTTCGGGGTCGTCAAACATTCAATGACTCAAAGATGAAGCATCATCATTTCCAGTAGTGAGATAGTGGTGAGCCGCCCGGTGACAGTTAGATTTACCAAGGAATTTGCTGCATTCTCACTATTGCATTTCCATTTTTCAAAGATTTCCACTGAAACCAACCCAGTGACATGGGACAATTTACCAGGAATCTCGTTATTTCAAAAGTCTATGCTACGCTCGCAAAATCTTAGGAGTCGACGATGCGCGCCGGCTCGCAGATCGTCGCTCAGCCTGCAATGATGCCATGAAAATAGGGTACATTCCCTAAATTTGATATTTAAATGACCTACACGGGCTTAAATGACCATAATTGGGGATGTACCCATTTTTGGACACCTTTTTTTTGGGAGGGGCATCTACTTACGGCTTCGAGTTGTTCCAATGGTTCCACCAACAATTTGCGTTTTAATACTGTACCAACAAAATGATGAACCCGTGAATTCAGGTTTGGTAACCCCCGAAAAGAAAAAGTAAACTATCAATATTCTAGTAGGATTTCGTTTTTCTATCTCTTTGGGAGGGACTCAATTTCTGTGGCGCCGAGGACTGTATCTGTGGGGCTGCTGCTTGGGAATCCTCTTGTGCCTTCTTCAGCTGGCATGTTTGCCCTTGGTGGGTATCCTGGCACCCATCAAGGATCGGACCGCAGCTCCAACGATGAGTTCTGACGGGGGGTGGTAAACTCGATCCAGAACATTAAGCAAACTCAGGAAACACATGATGTTACGGCTGCGAAATGTTCGAAGATTCTTCCTTCAAATTTCAAGCGGACCATTCGCCAGGAAGTGCAAGAGGCTGCTCGCACCCCTGCGCGCCTTGGCCATTACTGAAGGCTCAGGGGGGTGGCACTTTGTGAGGCCTCAGAAAACCAATCTGCTCCCAGAAGCCCAGGATCTTGGCTGCGATACTGCAGATCCTGAACGGCACCTGGGGCCCAAAAACTGGAGAGAGACGTCCTGCAGGTGGCTGCCCCGTAAAGCAAGCCAAGAATCAAATAGTTTTTGGAATCTGAAAAAATCTTTCAGACCAATCTTTGTTGCATTGAAAAACAAGGGAAACTTGCTTATGCATTTTCAATCATTTTTACATATCTAGGCTACCCTCAGGATGTTCCTAGCGTAGCATCACCTGGGGTCTAAGGGATACTGTAAGGTAAAGGATGAAGGATGATAAAGTGCTTCAAATTCTTGACAAGAGCCCATGTTTTTTCCCATGAAACCTGTGATTTTCACCCTTTGGAGCCCTTAAAACTTCGGATCCCTCCTAAAGTGCGGACGATTTCCCCCAGAAAATGATCGACATCTATCCTCGCATCTCCGGCCATATTTTGACAAAGCCCAGGTGCAGTATTTGCGGGTGAAGGTATCCTGGTAGGCCTCAAGGCCTACCGATGGCTGGCGGCCAGCAGTGGCATCGGCTGTGCGTGCATGCTGCTGGCCCTCAATGGGTGGTTATCGGGTGGATCTTATCCGAGGGGTTGGGATTGTTTACGGAAGAACCCGTGGCTTGCAGACACGGGAGAGTCCAGCTGCAATTGACCCATAGTGACCCGTGACAGCGTCCTTACTAGCCAGCGGTCACCACTTCAGCTCAGGGTGACTTGCCTCTACCTCTTTGGCAACGATGCCCTGACAGGACCTGATGGGTTGCAGGCTAGTAGTAATGGGATCGCAAACCAATTGCTAGCACGCTATTTGTTTGTCAAACCGATGCTTCCCCTCAAGTCCAACCTCGTAATATATCCATTGGTACATAAGAAAACTTTGGATTTTCTCCATTGGTCGAACAAGCTTCGGACTTTCACAAGAAAGATGGAGATCTCATTGATCTCATTGGTTTCCCCTGGGCATTGTGAGCATTGCCATGCGGCTGCATGCGGCAGGGCTGTGGTTGGGGTTGTACCTCTTCAACCTCTCCCGCCTTGTGGCTTCGTTGAGTCATCGCTTCCGCTACGGGCCCTTGGCCCAGCGCGAAGCGACGGCCATGGTGCGGTGAAGCCTTACTGGGCCCATTCCAATGGCAATTTTTAGATGGAACATGACACTCGACCATTGGTTAATCTGGTTGAACCATGTTAAATTAAACCCGTTTTTCATCTGGCAAGCTGTTGGAAGTCTGTTGACCTTTTGGGCCCTGGAGAATGCACCAGACACATTGATTTTTTTCAGATTCCAGCAGACCCTGATGCATAGCGGCAGCACCCATAGTACCAAGTGACTCAAGTGACCCGACCCAGATGCTTACTGTGCTTGCAACATCCAAACAGAGGGATCGGAGGATTCCGGCATTCATTGCGCTCATTCTTCACATGATGACGGGGCCTGTGATGGTTTCTGGACTTTTCTTACTAACTGCCCCGCTTACCGCTGGGGCTGTGCTCATCTTGGTATCAGCCAATCTTGGCACAAGAAAGGTGAGCAGCAACATGCTGGAAATCTTTCCATTCGTTGTGGGAGGGTTGTACCTAGGAGCTCATGCCGCCACAGCTGGCGACCCAAGTAAAGTATGTGTTGCCGGTGCTACATGAGCGCTGCTCTGCAATTTTCCGGCCCGCCAAAGCACCCAAAGTGGCTTCCGATCAACTTCAGGAGCAGCGAAAAGGTTGGGCCCAAGTGTGGTACTACATCTGTGAAATTGAACAATGATTTAGATGAGGCAAAAACAACAATTTCTAAATCTAATTTTCTTCAACATGTACTGTACATGCTCATTTTTAGCTTGGTGCTCATTCTTTCACGTCTCCTCCTCTAAACGAAGGCCAAAGACAGTGCCATGTCCAAAGTCTTAAATCTCAAATCCTCAGAGCCCAAGTTGAGTCCCAATACTGCAAAGGGTGGGAGGATGCAGCACTGCCAAGTGGTGGCAAGTGGACACCCTGCCAGGCAACTATGGAGGCGTGGAGACGAAATGTGGCTCAGCAGAGATGGTTGGGATCATCCGGATGAAAAGAACTTTGCGAATTTCTACCATCCACCAAGTATCACCCCAGATCAATGGCTACTAGCCAGATGCAATGTCCCTAGTATGACGATGTTTTCAAGATTTTCGAGAGAGACAGGGTCATACAAGCATATACCAACATTCAATTTCGACCAACCCCTTGCCATTGCTAGTTGTAACATGTTGTAACCACCATTGCTGTGGCACTGCGTTCGTTGGGGCCATTGACCTCAACGCTTCCTTGGCGCCGAGGCAGGCTACGACTTCGTGCTACCCATCGGCTACGAACGGCCCTGGGAGCGCAGAGGTGGACGGCCAGTTGGGCTGGGAAGTTGGCGCTGCTCGGAGTTGATGCTTTTAATATTGGCCCATCAATGGGTATGCGATAAACGAACATGCTATGCGCCTGGAATTTCATGTAAGTGCCACGATGTCCATTCCCTCATCCGAGCGGTGGGAAGCTCCACGCCCCAGGTGTGGCCGAGGCCTCGGAAGCAGATCCATACCTCTTGCAGGTGGAGCAGGGCTGGTGAGGCTGGTGAAAGATGATGATTCTGACATATTCTGACTATTTGAAGAGCATGGGGGCCAAAGAAAAAGTGTACATGCTGGAATTATGTGGCATTTCATTTGGGGGTTTCCTGGGCTGGGATCTGCAGGAATGCCAAGGTCACCATTGGTCCAATTTGGATGTGACTTAGGAAACCACCATTTGCTTTGAGATGCAAAGCGAGCTTTTCGATTGTTGCATCACAAAAGCACCGTTGGCAACCCAAAATGGATCAATCATAGCATAGCCCATATAGAAATGAGACATAACATACGAATGTGATATCAACCAAAACATATGATATGATCATGGGCCAAAGTTTAGGAGCCAGCTACCCACAACTTTGGGCGATTTTCAACCGTGAACCACTCAATTTTTGAGGTATATACCCCCAATTTTGACCCTTATATTCCCAACGTATAGGGATCTACTGCGATGGCCAAACTTGGGATCCTTCATGACCTAATTTCCTTCAATGTCTGGCCAGACCTACGATGTCCGCTTTGGCAATGCGCCAGGGCCTTGGCATAGGATGCATCTATGGCAGTGAAACTCATTCCAAAAGGGGATGTGGCAGAAATAGGAAGGGGCTGCATTCAAAATCCCAAGCTTGCATTGGATAGAGGAAATTGGCACGGAGTTTGCTTCCCCACATTTCTGTCCCAACTCTATGACTCTTGAATCTCTTGAACCCTTCGAGCTTTCCGTTAACGGTTAACCCCCTGTGTCTCATTTGGATACGAAGATGGAAACCATCACCACCAAGGCTACTGCTGGCAACGCACAACCTCTTTTTCGGAGACCGTTTCAGTGTGCTCTCTCCGAACTATGGAGGCAAGTATCAACTACCGGGGGTTGAACAGCTTTGTTCATCATGTTTGATCCACAAACCGGAGCCTATCGGAGCCCCATGAGGTGCAGCCTATCGGACCTTGAGGCGTGACCAGCGGCATCCATGGGACCGGGACTTCCAGCGGCCCTGTGGCCTGCGCCAGGAATCTCGTGGTGCCGTTACCGTTCACCCTGAATTGCCGGGCGCCCCCACCGCCCCCAGCGAGACACTGGTGGTGCCGGGGAGGTGATTGAGGGGGTGTTATAGCACAGTCATAGCCAATTATAGCTGGCAAGAGTTCCCCTATGCATTTTTTTTGTCGTCAAAACCCCAAAAATGGATAAACAGAGGACTTCCATCCGTAGGATGGCTGAGAAAATGCTCCGTGAACGGAAGGTATTTCCAAAAAAGATGCAGGAATCAAATGGGTAAGCATGAGCAACTCGACAATAGACACATGAATCAACAAGAGATGCCCAGGCTCTTCCAGCTCAGGTACAGGTACAGTAGCTGGAATGACTCCTGCAGATTTCATGGGGTTAGTTACGTATGGTTACCACAGTAACCGTGTTACCGACAGAGTTGGGATTTAACACTATCATCATTGTTGGGTTTGCCCCGGTTGATTGGAATGAGGGTGCGCTCCAAAACTTGCAATATATACATGCATATATATAATTATATATATATAATTATATATAATTATATATATATACAGATAGTTATACATGTATATATATATATTCGGTCCACCCCCCCTCCAGTAACAGTAGATAAATTGTTTTCCTTTGATCTGCCGTTTCAAAACGAGCACAAGGAAATTACCTCAAATATCTCGACTTGGAGGTGCCCCCATGTGCCCCCACCAAAAAAAAACACAAACCTGCCCTCCAACCAGGATATGTCTACCATAAACCCTAGTTAATCCTAGTTATATTCGTTAATATTAGTTGCAAACCAACCTCGCTCACTATTGGGCACCATCATGACGCATGGTTGCCAAGAGCGCCAAAATCCAGGATTTGTGGATCGTTTCTTGGGGAAATCACGGTTTCTTCAAGTAAAATCATCCCGGCATTGGTTTTTGGTGGAAAAACTCGAGAAATGTCCCGTAGTTGGAAAGAACATACACCATGGATTTTTACAAGCAAAAATAGGTTCTCCTCTCATTTGTTCCCTCATTCAATTCTGGGATGTTCGGTTCATAACTTGATTTGCGTGATAGTATCCAGCATTTCCGGCAAATTACGATGAAAATTGATCAAAAGTGGGTGGTATTTATTTTGACCTGACAACTTCTGCTTGGATGATCCTGAAAGTTTGTAGATGGTGGGTTACAACTCATGATATCCCAGCCTCACTGTAAATGATGGGCCTAACACTTCCTCAGCAGTTTCTGACCATGAACTGAGCCTGAACCAGCATTCTTTTTCCTGTCTTAGATGCCCACAGTTTTGCTGGTGAATCACCATTATGAACTTCTAAAGTCTAGCTGTGTGTATAATATAGATACACAAACATAATATATATACATATACATATCAATAATATAGCATTGCTTCAATTTTTTTTCCAGCCATAAGCATGGTTTCTTAGGATCCTCAGGCACCCCATCCAATAAGTCATGGTTTATTGAGTTTATTGGTTGTTAGTAAATGTTAGTAACCGGTAACCCTTAGAATCGGTTGATCCCCCAGGCTCCACTGGAAAGCTCCAGGTTTTACAGCCCAGCCCCCAAGGCCATGCCTGGCGCCACGCCAAAAGCTCCTTGCGGCGCTTCAGGGTGAGCTTCGCGGGGTCCCAGAATGGTGCTGGGAGGCTCAGTGTGGCCTTGGTGTTGCAGATCGCCCTCCAAGGTGGTGCCCCATAGTTAGCTAAGTTGGTTTATAACTCCCATAACTATGGTTTATGGCAGATATAACTATAGTTAATGGGGTTTATAAACCAACTTATAGCTGGGGGGCACCATCCTGTCTGCAGCCTCTCTGTGTCTCAGGAGACTCGGCGTTTGATCCACCGAGCTGCTGTGAAGCTACAAGGCGAGTTTCGCCATTGCCTTTCCGAACCGTGTGGGTTCAAATTTGAAGAATCTTTGAGCACTGGTTAATCTCGAGAAACGATTCAGGAAACCCGCACTTTCTACAATGGTTTGAAGAATGTGTTTTCGTAAAATGTTTTCTGCGGCGGCTATCTGCTTTTTACAGAATTTTCGATTCAAACCGCATCGATTGAGCTTTGAAACTGTGACTTCCCTGGTAGATGCTGGCTTCACGGACCTTGCAGTTCGATTTGTGGTGGAAGATGAGGTGCGCACCTCAGTGGTCTCACAGCCATCCCTGAATTCTCCACATTTCGGAGCCTCATTCGCAGGGTGGGGATCTGAGTTTGGATGGGCCATGGGTTTCCAGGCTCGGGCCAAGTTGGCCAAGGATGACCGGATGGGGCTTGGTGGGGCAAAGATTTGCCAAAGGTTACCGTGCTATCCTCGCTTGAAGCAGTGGCTGCAGACCATAGGGTTTCTTGATGTTGACTCTTCTATTTGAGTGGCAAGGTGTCAAAACAACCTTCTATTCGTGAGGGGGCGAAAGGAACTTCCGCAGCTTTTGGGATTTCTAGAATTCCCTCATGCGGATCATTCTACCTTAAATCTGGAGTGAATTCGAGGCGGTAGATGGTGGTTATGTAAACCATCTCAATCCCTTTTTTTGCAAATGATGATTGTCCAGGAGCCTGCCTCGGTCTTGGGAGCGTGGTTCGGAGGCGACGATTTTTGTGCAGTTCGACTTACAGAAAACGATGCAGGGATCAATGGCCTGCAACCCCAGACGAAGATTTGATACACTGGAGACTGATATGAGACTGATTATCCTCTGGTAAACTAACATAACTATGGAAAATCACAATCTTTAATGGGAAAACTCACTATAAATTGCCATTTTCCATAGCTATGTTAGTTTACCAGAGGGTAGCACCACTCCTTTCCACCACTAATCCTTTCCCACCAACTGCCACCTTGGGTAGATGATGTGCGTTCCTTCGATGATTTATTGCTGAAGAGCTACTTTTGCCTCGCACGGCACCCCAAGGGGAGTGGGCGAGTTGCAGACATGCATATCCTAAACTTGGTTAGGGCCGTCCAACCCTTTAAAGGTTCACACTTTTTGGCACCTGCAAGGGTTGAACATGCTGGAGTATGCTGGAGGTATTTGAGTTTTTTTTAAAAGAATGACACCATAAATTCCCATAGCATTCGTCCACCCAAATTTGGCTGACCTTCTTGATAATCACGTAGTTCGATGAGATTCTATCAGATTGGGAGTTTCAAGTTTCACATGTGGGAACCCCGCATGGGACCCCGCATTTCTCTGGCTTGCACCTCCTTCTGTTTTCTTTCACTGCTCGTTGCAATCCAAGTTTTCCCCATCTCCTCCGTCTCCTCCAAGTCAAAATCAAAGTCAAAATCATTCAGCATCTCCCGGTTTGATGATTCACATCCTCTCATTTTCGGGTACCTTGGCTCCACTAATGCTCCACTCCCAGGTGCTGCCTGGTGACGTCTCGGATTTAGTCATGGGCTGAGATGCCACTTGGGGGCGCCAGCAGGGTGCCAACAGGGCGCATTTCCGGCGTTGCGACGCCACTCTGCCGAGGCCATGCGCTTCTTCCACGCACTCTCTGCGGGCTGTGTTCCTGTGATCGTGCCGCAGATGGCATCCAGTGTTTTTCCCATGTAGCCATGGAAAATGGCCCATAGAAATAGATGGTTTACCTATTAAAAATTGTGATTTTCCACGGCTATGTTAAATAACCAGATGGTAGATACCATGTAGGGATGCAACTTGATGCAACCTGAAAGTCCAATCATGGTCCCCCTTTTCCATAGACCAGGTGGGTGGTCCTTCCACCACAGTGCCTTTGCCCTTTGCGGAGGCACGATGGGAGGGCAGACACGAGAAGTCTTCAACGCGAAAAAGCCACCTCCAAACCCTTCAATTTTCATGTTTTCAGTGGTTCCCATGTTTACCGGAGGTTGTTTCACTCTGCAACTCATGCTCAATTGATGAAATCCAGATGTCGCCCCCATTAGGCCCGCATTGATTTTTTTTGGCACAGCCTGCTTCGCATCCAGCCCCCTCCAGACGCGACCTGCCAAGCGCCTGCAGTTTGTGAACTACTCCCGTTTTGTCCGCTTCGCGCATGTGGGAGACGTCAGCTCCTTGGAAATGCTTGCAGTGCTTTTAGCTGCTTTCTGTTGAGTTGGTGTCCCCGGTGTGAGTTGACACCCCCCAAAGATCAGATACGCTCAGCATACTTTGCAGCCTTGGCCCAAAGATAGGCCAGGCAAAGAACAGCCATGGCACCAATTGACCCAGCCAGATCGTACAACAACTATTGAAATTCAGTTGACAGCTTGTGAACGATGTGCTCAGAGTTGCAGTGAAGCAACGAGAAGTGTATGTATGTGTAATAAGTTGTGAACAAGTATGACTGAAAATGGACCTTGCTGATCGCACCATCTTCTAAAAACCGCACACGTGTCTCTCTCTCTCTCTCTAAATATACACATATGTACTTAAATATGTACATAAATATGTATGATATTACACACGCAAACACACACACACACAGATATATATATATGTAACATGTATGGTTGCGCATGTAGAATTGTGTGTCAAAGCGCATGAGTCCATAGACCGAATCGACCGGCTGGCATCGCGCCATCGGGGCCATCGGGGCCATCGGGGCCATTGGGCAACCATGGGGCTGTTCTCCTTCGAGATCCAGCCGGAGGCTTCCTCGATCAAAAATGGAGGATGGTCCTCCTATTCGTTTCATTGAGAGTATGATTAACATATGCACATATGTATAGATATGCATATTTCAATGATGTTTGATATTTATTGATATTTCATATAGCCAGCAGCCATGATGTTAGGAGTTAGGATTCCCTAACGATGAGATGGATGAGCATACCCCATTGATCCTATGCAACTTGATCGTGGCATGGGGGGCCTTGCGGCTTTGCATGGGAATGCATTCTCTCGGCGCGCCAGGTGACATTTAGCTCCGGTGCCAATGCGAGGCTCAGGTGACACAGCCAGTGCACAAGTGCAGGTTCCAGGTGTTGCAACTTTTTTGGGCGTTTCATGCGTTGGGGCACTTCAACTACGTATAGAAAGATGGAACTTTGCAACAAGATTCCCAAGATCAGGAACTTACCATGCCTTGATGGGGCTGCGCGGGGAAGTTGTGTCAGACTCGCAAAGGATCCCCCCTGAACCAACGGTTTTTCTATGACTCGGAAAACCGCTCCTTCTTGCATTCCCACCATTTGATGGTTGATTTCATTTGGCTAAAAGTCAAGAATAGGTACTCGTACCCCAACCATATCGGAAAAATGTTTTTTGCCGTTATTCATTTTGGCTACTAGGGCTATGCATATATATATATAAATAGACTGTACATATACATATACATATACATTTAGATATACATATACATATACATATATATATATATATGTGTGTAAATGTATGTATGTATAAATAAATAAATAAAAACACGCACACACACACACATATATATATATATAACATACACACTAACGTCGAGTATGTTTACACATATTTTTTAAACCAAGACCTATCCCTTCAGAAGCTTTGCCAGACATCGCTTGCAGAGTTCCCGGTGCTTGGAACCCATCCAGCTCAGCAGGTGGGTTTGATCCACCGGGATTTTCTTGGTGATCTTCACGTTTGTGATGATGAATTTCCAACAATTGGTGATGGCTGAAACATGCTGAAACACAATTTTTATCGCAGGGTTGTGTGTTTTTTTAGTGCAGGCAAGGTTTTGATACAGGTTTTTACTTTGTGCTTTGATCCCGAGTGCGCAGCGAAGGGTTCTGGTTGATCTTTGGCGGTCTCGGGGTGGAGGTCTGTTCGCTCGACGTTGCTATGCCGTTAGCGACCGTCCGCAAGCGTCCGCAACGGTTCGTAATGAGGACCATATGGCCGTGCCTCTAGCGGCTCTAGCAAGTGCCGCTCAAGTTGCCATTTTTGAAGGTTTTAAAAGACACCAATGACATCTGCTAGAGGCATAGGTTGATGCTTGCATGTTTGGCATGGCAGGCGTGGAACCTCGTGACATTCAGACATGTGTGATTATGTGTCGAAAATCGTTTGGTGTGACAGCCGCAAAAATGTTGGAACGTTTTTCAACTGCGGCAAACATTGTCGCGGCAGGTGCAATACCTGGTGAGCTTATGGTTTTTCGTGCAGGTTCACTTTTCGCGACAGGGGCAATGGTTGGAACGCTGTGGAGTTATTTTTTTTTCGCTTTCAGCATTGGCACGGCTGCGCAAAGTGCGATGTCGCGCTGGTTTTTGGGTCAATCTTGGGTGAAGCTGCAAGGGCGTTGGCTCTACACTCCACACTCTACACCATTCTTCACACTCTACACTTTGAACTTCACCCCCTACACCTGCCCACACTCCGCACCCCACAGTTTACAAGTTTACGATGATACAGAAACAGAGGAAAGTTATAGAAGACTGTTTTAACAAGTTGTTTTTCAAAGTTTTGTACGTTATCTGCGTTCGGGTTCGTACGACTCAGGACATGGAGATATGGCATATATGGTATCAAAACAACTGGTTGCGCTTGGTACGTTCTTGGTTTCGGTCGCAGCCCCATATCACGCTAGCTGCAGTGCACCAATCACTACTTTGGGTAAACCAACTGCCAAATGGTAGGTCGATGGGCATAAAGTGCTGATGATATTTTTGCCAGCAAGAGTTGAAGTGTTATTTGCACGATAACAAGATCAACCAGAAACTGAAAAAAATCCCAGCATCTTCCAGAGATGAAACTGGTGCTGAGTTGTGGAGGTTGTGTCACTTCAGTCTTGGCTCCCTGACGCTAACAGCCACGCCTAATCCTGAGCTACCCATCATGAGGGAAGAGATCCTCGGATCTGATTAGATGTGACTCAGGGCATCTTTCATAAAGTGGATATCTCTGAAAATAGGAGATTTACCGGGAAAAGTATGATCAACGATTTTTTTGCGCCCTATTTTTCAGGCAAAGTGAAAAGGGAATATGTGAGCCACAGAAGCGCAAACAATGGCCATTTCAACCTCAAGAACCCCGACACAAATCATCTTCTCAGCTGTTAAAACAATGGTCATGTCATGTGGCTTTGTCTGAAAAAAGGGTATCTCTAAATCCAATGCAACAGCTGTTTATCATAATTTGCCGTTTGCAATTGCAATTTTATGCGCGAATCCACAAGTTTCAGACCCACCTATGGTCATCTTATATTCTTATATATTTGTATAGATTGCCTTATATCATATCCCTACAAAATGGTTGATTAATACCCCATTAAATCACCATCGAATTATATAAATCACCATGAAATCACCATTCAATGTCCATTAAATGTTTAAATCACCAGTGGGTCGAATCATCTAATTATCTAATTGATTAATAACACCCGTTAGATCATCATCAATCACCATTCCACCCAGGATCGACCTTAATGGAACGTTGCTGGCCATCGATTGGTTGGACGCAGCACCGAAAGACGCGCCGAACGTGACACCTGCAGGGGTGCTGCTACTCTTCCCCGGCATCGGCACCAATTCGAGGCAACCGGAAGGGGGACCGGGTGCAACAAAAGATGGGATGACGTGATGTTGGTGGTTTTCCCATCATTTCACATTATCCATGATTTTTTCAGAAACTGATCCGATCTGAGAACGATTGGTTTCCCTGATTTTCCTTCACTGATTTCCGGCGTTTCGAGAGGCGAGGCTTCACTGGAATGACTGCACATCACCTGGCCAAGAGCTTTCCAAGGCACAAGGTTGGCGATCCTTGGCTTGCAAGGATGTGGATCTTTTGACTGGTGCTTAGTAGGGAATGACGGGAATGTGGGAATGATCCATAGAACCATAAACTTAACAATTAACAATCATCCCACTATATAAATTAACAATAATTAACATATAATGGGAAATCTTAATAAACTATAGTAACTATACTAACAATCATCAAATTCCCCCCATTCCCCCATTCAGCACCAGAAAGTCTTGACAGCCTCCGAGGTGGCCGTGCTGCAGGGCCACGATGGCTTGCCATTGAAGTCGACCTGTTTTCCAGCGACGGCCTATGCAACTTGGAAGCGAATGGCAATAAGCGTGGGAAAGGAAATGTGTTCCGAACTTGTTCTGAACTTCGGAAGGATTTAAGGAAGCTAGCGGAAATATTTTGTCTTTGGCCTTTGGTCATGATGTTCAGGCAAATCCGCCCCATCATACGGGTTTTGGTCTCTCTTCCTTTGAGATCCTTTAAGATCGTAGCCCATTCGTAGCCCTTAGGTGAGCATTGGGAACACTGGGCGCCTCATCGAACATGTCAGCCGCCAATTTCAAGGCGAAGGGGAGAAAGTGGTGGGATCATGTGGGATGCAAAATGATCCAAACATTCTTGGGTACATAATGCACACATACATAAGTGTATGTATATATATATAACAAGAATATTTTTCTGTTCCCGCTCAAGGCTCCATTAACAAATTAATTCATTTCAAATCACATCAATCTCGACGCAAGAGATTTTTTTTTCGTTGTTTGATGGACTTGTGCGGCTGGCGTGTACAGTTTAGCTGAGATGGACAGATACTGCAAGATGGTCGTCAGGTCTTCCAATGGTGGTGGTGGCCTGTTCGATTGGTGCAGCCCACTTCACGCACTGGGCTGGACATTGGGAATCTCTCATGGGCCAGTGTTTCAACAACGCATGGAATTTGATTGAGGTGATATGAGTGATCCATTTCTGGCGCAAATTCCGAAGTTCCAAGTGATGTTAATTTTGTGCAGTGAATTTTCAAGAGGGGTTGGTCAATGTCTCTGTTTGGAGATTATATCATATGAATTCATATGATATCCCCAATAGTTGGGTGATGTTTAATGAGTATGAGTACATTTAAAGCCAACTATTGGGGATATCATACATCACCAATATGACATTTACCATTCATTTACCAACCGCCCTTTAAAGACAGCCATTGGATTTGCGTCGTTGGCCGCCGACCGGATCGCAAGGATCCCATCCCGAGAAGGTGAAGCAGTGTGGTGTGGTGGGTGCTGCCCGCATCTCAGAAGGGATTTTCCCAAAAACCCCAAGAAACAGCCGTTCTCATTGGGAAAATCCTGGTTGAACGATGTTGAACGGTTCACCCATGAGTTTTGGGGCTATTCTTTTGACACAATTAACTCATGGGGTGACAAATATCTCAGCAAAGGGTTCACTGTCAGCTCGCTCTTCGGTCATCATTAGCCAAGACTTCCGCACTACAAAAATAGTGCTGTATCTACCAGTAGCTTATTCCCCCCCTTTGACCAGTATGCAATGTGTACCCTTCCCATTAGCCATTCTGTAGCATCAGTGGACCACTGACATGACAACCGTCTACTCCACTTATCAAGCGTCAGTTACTCCCCATTACTGGTTAACTAATCCCTTCTCCAATTTTGGAGCTATTTAACATTAGGGGGATGCGTACTATTACTATTACTTACTATTGCTTTATCATGATTTAATCTGATGGTTACTATTACTATTTATTGATAACTATTGATTTACTATTACTTACTATTGACTTACTATTGACTTACTATTGATTTATCTCACCATCTTTGTTTTTTTTTGGGTAACCACTTCACCACTCCCATGGTTTCTGTCAGGTCCTGGTGTGCCACGGCACCTCGGCAAGGCCCGCGGCAACAGCAGTGGATTCCTCCGGGGCGGCGCCCTTCATCTTGGAAGCCTATCGGGACATCCTGAGGACGGGCGTTTGAAATGGAGATTATTTAGGAGAGAATAGGGATATTCGTTTTATGTATGAATAGTAATTGCAACTATATATAAAACTATCCAGGATATATATATATATATATGTTGTATATTAATCAGTATATAGTATATGAATTGTAAGGATATGTATAACTTATATAAAACTGATTATAACCATAGCTGCCATAGCTATGGAAAACGGACCATAGATGATTTATGAAGATCAACCTGTTAAACATGGTGATTTTCCATAGCTACTGTACGTTAGACAACCATAGGGTAACAGGTAACTGTACAATCTGTGTATACATATTATATGTACACATATTATATATACATATTATATGTACATACACAAAGTCTATGAATATGTACCATATACCTATAATTGGGTTCAATATGCTTTAATCACAATCATTGAGGACGAAATAGTTGTTGATCATCGGAGCAGAAAACTCTTAAACGCAGGTTGCCCTTGTGCATGTCACCCATTATGTGTGTATATACATTGTATGCATATGTGTGCATATGTATACATACATACATACATACATACATACATGCATGCATGCATGCATGCATGCATGCACATATTTTTATAGAATACATATGTCTGCATACATACATACATACATACATACAAACAAACAAACAAACATACATATTTATATAGAATACATATGTATGCATACATACATACATACATTACATTACATTACATTATATTACATTACATTACATACTATTAATTTGCCTGACTTGAAATATCATCTCAGGCAGCATCATGTGACCCCTGATCTGCCAAAGCGCAGTGCCATTGGCCGTGATTCCGACGGTACCTGGCGAACTGCCCCTTTGAAGGAGTACCCTCCGGCAATGAACAGGGCTTTTGCATGTGCCTTTTGCCATTGGTTTCAACGTCACCCCTTTTGTTCAGATCACCGAGTTGATTCCAATTTTTTGACCAAGTGCCGCTCGATGGTGGTTCGAGCTTTTGGCAAGGTCATAGGCCCCGACTTTGGTGGCTAAATGGTCACTGTGGCCTGAATTCATTTCGAACTAGCTCGCTGCGACGAAAGTCCCCAGAAGCTGTGAAAAAAAAATACATACATATACATATACATATACATATACGTATACGTATACATATACATATACATATACACATACACATACATATACATATACATATACATATACATATACATATACATATAGTATGGATAGTTGAGTGCTTTAACCGTTAACCACTATTTCTTTGGTTATCGAATGGATAGTTTAGGACTTTAAATGGGGATTTAACTATTGAACATTGGGATATAGTGGGTGTATAACCAATGGGATCCTGATTGGTGGTTTCAATTTTTGAGGATGATCCCGCCAGGGATCGGACAACGGTGACTTAACGGTGACTTTTCACGATGGCTATGTCCGACTGGGGGATTCATGGGATTCATTCGGGATAACCCAATTTTTGCCCATCAAGTAGTGTGGGATGGAATATAGGGTGCCCATGGGTAGCCTATTTTCAGACAAACTCGCGTGGAGAAGACAACTCTTGGAAAAGGGTCAGATAGGTTAGGGTTGGTGTTGCATTTTGTTCGGCGTCTCTCCAGACAACTCGCTTAGGAAGGCAAGAGCATGCAACATGATCATTTTCAGGAGGAAATCTTCAAAGCTTGGATAGAAGTTTCTATCCAGCAGGCAATTTAGCAACCCACTGGATTAGGACCAATTTCCCGGACTTGACCGCCTTCCAAGATATTCCAGGCTGGTTGGGATAAGGTCTTCCCGGTCTGGGACCAACATACTCCAGTGGAACACTATATGCCTCTATTTGTCACCTGCACCCGGTTGTGGTTGCAAACAAATCTGATGCCTAATTGTCCTGCATACGCAGTTGAAATTATCCGATTCTACCATGCTTCACGCGTGATTGGTCCCGCAGGAATATTCTTCTGTCGTTGGTGAGTATGGGCCGTTTGATGATAGTTGGTGCCTGTTTGCTGTCGAATGCCATGGTTGGTGAACAACATGTCGGGACTTCATGTGCAGTCATTCCTGGGAAATCGGTTTAACTGATGTCCCTTTCCCACTGTTTTTCAACAAGAATCGCTTCACCCAAATGGATCCAAATGGTTGAGACCGAATTTATGTAGATCTTGTTACTAAACCGTTCGTCCTTGCTGGAGAACGGACTAGCCAGATAGTTGATGTGTAACGCTGGTCTGTCCTGTCTGCTTCCGCGTTTGTTCTGAACAAGGCTTTGCTGCCTAAAAACAGGCTGCGCATGTAAGCTGTTTTTTCGTGGGGAAACGATGCCTTGAATTTTGGAACTCACGGCATTGCCAAAGGACCCTTTGGTAATCAAACAAGGCTTGCAAGAACATTTCCCCATTTCGTTCGATGAATTTCCCACGAAAACTTCCATTCATAGTGGATTTCCCATGGATTTCCCATGGTTTTCCAGGTGTTTTCCTCGGCTTTTCCCATATTTCCTCGTGGATTTCCCGGCCACGTTTCCTCCGACCTGACGCCAGGCTTCGACCCTTCCAAGTTGTCGGCGGCCAGGACGCTTCGAGACTTGGACGGCCCTCTGTGTGGTGGCAAATTCTCTCATCGTTTTCTTTTTCAATTGGGGAAAATGAATGAAAATGATGACAACATGTCTTTAGTAGGGAACATATGGGAAAATATGGGAAAAAAAATTGGGGGGTTTATTTTCAGAAGCCGCTGAACTGTAACTAATAATTTTCATAGGCAGATTGGGGTAATTCATCACCCATCTGCGAAAGGATCGCCGCTCAAGAACCCTGAAAGCTTCATGAAATCCGGCTTAACATTTCATTGCAGTATTGTTACTTCGCTCCTAATTGCAGAACTTTTTTCATGTGCTACGTCCTCCTTGTTATTGTTCAAATCCACCATGTAAATCCAACATGACCAACATGTTCATCATTTTCCCATCTTTTTTCCTGGTCCCCCCCATTTTCATCCATTTTGATCCATTTTGCCTATCTTTTTTCAGGCCCCGGTCCTGGTTCTAGGCGAATGGGACGAGGCCGTGCTTCCGCTCTACGGCTTTCAGCGCCACGAGGACGTCTTGGACGCGGTGGATACCACGCCGCAGATGATGCGCGCGCTGCCGATGCCGACCGTCTTCCTGGGAGCGGCCAATGAGACCCGGCGATGGAGTGATGGGATGCCTACGGATGCCTACGGATGCCTATGGATACCCGTGGATGATGGATGTGGTATGATGTGATGGAGGAGATAGCTAGAGATAGCTATACCATGCTATAGCCCAGTTCCAGTGAATGCCATCATTTTCCGAATGTCAAAGGGACTCAACAATGAATGGGATACCCGAAGCAATGATCCATTTCGAACATGTTGTTTTTTCCAGGGTTCCAGTTGAAAATTATTGGGGGAAACTGCGGCCAACAGTATATTGGCGATATATCCTCATAGATAAACGGGTTATATATGGTCAGTTATATATATATATGCATATGCATACATATGGTTTTGATATAGTTATATAAATAAATATATATATATGGTTTTTAATGGTCAGTTAGTTATATATATATATGTATATATACACACACATATATATATAGAGAGAGAGAGAGACAGAGTTATCATTTTGATGCCAATTCGCAACCCCCAACTGCAACCTCCAAGTGGGGATGAGGGTGGGCTGATGGAAGGATTTCAGGCATCAGACGCCGATTCATGGCAATTTAAGATGAGTTTTGGACCAGTGGGTTGAAGAACATTTTGGAGGTTGGAGGAGGATTTTGCGGATTCATTGTGACACGTAGTAAAGACAAGAGTTCCAAAGAATTACTTGAGCATAAATAGATTCTTCCCACCCTGGCTGGCAATAGGTTCCGCACAGAAACACGAATCAACTCCGGATTGGTAGAATTGTTTCCAGCTCCGGTTTTATTCTCTTCCACTCAACACTGCAACCCCCATTATATCCCCATTATATCACCATTGTATCTCACTTATATGTAGTATATTGTAGTGATATACTTGGGATATCATGGTATATTGTAGCATATTGGGGATCCTATTCTATTATGGTGATGTATTGTGGGGATATGATATATGTAGGATCCCTGTTGTATTCCTGTTGTGGTATCCATCATCCACTCCTGAGCCCAGGATCCCATTACACCCAGCACACGCTTGCTGGAAGGAGGGGTGCATCAGTTGCTTGGCCATAGGATATACAGTGGCTGTGTACATGCCACCCCAAAAAGATAACCGATATAGTTTGCTTTTGGGAGTGATGTGCTGGACATACAGTGAATATGTATGTGTATATGTATGTGTATATGTACATGTATATGTACATGTATATCTATGTGTATATATACATATATGTGTGTAGAGGTATATGTATATGTATATGTATATGTATGTGTATATATACATATATGTGTGTGTAGAGGTATATGTATATGTATATGTCTATGTATATGTATATGTATATGTAGGCTCAAGGCTGGGGGTTCCCCGGAGCTTCGAGGAACCCTCAGTCTTGATGCTATACCATAAA
>Ga0126342_10005023_pt1 | contig 22899 bp, 16 predicted proteins | sample Cyp1metagenome_FD_92528 | JGI IMG/M metagenome (GOLD analysis project Ga0126342, IMG submission 92528) | Coral microbial communities from Lord Howe Island, Old Settlement Bay, Australia - Cyphastrea 1 metagenome | ecosystem: Host-associated > Invertebrates > Cnidaria > Coral ...
GCGTTTAATGTTCTAAGTATGCAAAAAATCAAAGGAGATGTTCTAAGTATCTGTTTTTCTGATGTTCTAAGTGCGTACTTAGAACATTTCTGATGTTCTAAGTGTAGTTGTTTTGATGTTCTACGAAAAGGTGCCGAAATTTTGGAAAAATTGATGTTCTAAGTATATGTCCGTCACTATATAATAATATATAATAATATATAATATTTTTTAATATTTCTTTTAATATTTTTTTAATATTTTTTTAATAATATATAATAATATATAATACTTATTTAATATTAATAGCCATTAAATGACCCTACCCATCCCTACCCTGTTTGTCCGGTGCATTGACCTTCAGCCATTCCAACGATCACAAGAGTTGACGGCCGGGCCGATGGCAGCTGCGGGGGCCACCTAGCAACCTCTATGCAGTCGTGCAGTTGGCAGCGGTGAAACATGAATTTCACATGAAGATTGAGGTTCTGTATGTTCTGTCTCCTGTGTATCATGGAGTTTGAAAACCATTTCCCAATTTCAACCGGTAGAGTGTTGGGAAGCTTGTCGGGGATGCTTCAAGATCTGAACTTTAGCAGCGCTGCATTGGCAGTTTCTAGGCAAATCCCAGGAAGGAGATGGACCTTGTTGAGTCTTAGTTCATGTCTTGCATTGTCAGCAGAGAATGATTTGATTACTCTCCTGTTTTGGGATGGTTTCTGCATTTCCGTATGCCAACAAAGCCACCTGACGAATCAATTACATCTAGTTACTCTATGTTATACATGTAAGAATGCATTTGCATGTGCACAGACAGCCGAATACAGACATAAATACATGCATTTTTTTTTAAAGTTAAGTCATCATTTGCACATGCTTCCTTTGCATACCACATGCAGGCAAATTATTATACACAGTAGATTTATGTTTGTGTTTTCAAACCTTGGCAGCGGAGATTGCCGATGGAAATGGCTAACAGTTTTTGCGAAATGGAAATTCACCATTTTATGGTTGGGTAAATCGTCGTGTTTATCATCTATTTTGATGAGCCATGGCTTCTATACAGCAAACTGTTAAATAATCAGAGGATAACCCATTTCTAGATGTTTGATTTTTTCGTGCCGATTCCAATTTAACATGCAGCTTTTCCGTTGCCATGTCTCATTGCCAAAGTTGGCGGATTCATGTGACAGTCCGGAGTAATTACTCAAGCAAGCACCAGTCTAAGGGACAACCACAAAGTGGCACTCCTCAACGTGTCATAAATCCTAGTGCCTCACTGCCAGCTGCATCAATGAATCACATTGTTCCAAGGGAGAATACAGCCGGGCCCTAGAATGATGCCTTCATTTTGTAGCATTTTTTGAGATACATCTCATGGACAGTCGTGTGTGGATGTGCATCCGCGCATGGTACCTCGATGAACCTCGTTGATCACTTATCACAGTGTGGGGTTGTCTGGCAATGGGGATTATATGCCACCAACATGACGTTATTTATGATGAATATATTGTGGTAAACTGGTAAACTATGTCATTTGAAGGTGCGCTCCTATTTTCAGACAAACCCATTTATCACCAAGTTACTAGCGGGATGAAAGAGCGGATGGGGCACTTGCCATTCCGCTGGGATTTTCCGGGGCTCTATGGAGGTTTCCCTTGGAACAACCTGCAATCATGCAAAATAGCACTCATCCGGACGTCCCAGGCCTAGACTTGAGCGAGATCCCGGGGAGAAAAAATGAGAAGATCCCAGCCGACAAAAGTCTTGTGAGAAAACTCGCCATTCAAGGTGAAGAAGTTGAAGAATACATAGGTAATGTGTGGGTATGGGCCATAAAGATAGGGCCATACCATGCCATACCCACATGCACAGGATTTTTAGGTAATTATAATCCTAAGGTTTGTAGTTCGATGCCCAGATCGGATGCTTCGTCGGCCGGAGGGTGACCTGAAGCCATGCCTTTGGCCTCGTTGTGTTGGATATATGGTTCCTCGGTTGCGGATCTTCGTCCTCGGGCGTAGTAGGATCGTGGTTCGGGCAGTGATCTCTAGCTTCTGGGAACTCAGTCTTTTGAGCTTGAAGCTGCGAGGGAACCACTGTGCCGGTGTCACGTATGGCAGGGCCAAGGTCAAAGTTTGAAATTGTGAGATTGTGAAGGCAGTTCCAACTGGCATGTTTGTTAAACAGAGTTTCGGAAGTTCCGTTTTACTGTGTTTTTTTCCTGTTTATGATTTTCCTGCTGGTGATCGTTGATGACTGCGCCGTCAAGGTGCAGTTCAGTTCGAACACGCCCAATGCCCTGTTTTTTGTGTTGAATTTGGGACGTCGGAGGGTTTCAAACCGATACCTGCCTGCGGCGCTGCTGAAAGTTTCCAGCAGGACTTTCCAGTATCAAAGTTGGCCTTCACAAATTGGCTTTGTTTGAAGATACGGAAATGTCAACACCGAATCAAAAAAATGTGAAATGGTTTTGTTTTTTGTTTGGGGGGAGGTTATAAAACCCCAAGACTTTGATTTGGGATCTTTGTTAATGAACCATCGCAAATCATCAACCACTTAGACGATGTGTTCAATCATCCCAAGTAGGCATACGCATGTGTAATGTTTTTTTATATTCTGTGGATCCCGCAGCACCGTATTTGTATATTGTATATACAATAGAATAGAATAGAATAGAATATTACATTTTATTATAGTATATTATGTTTTTTTGCGCTTTATTATATTTTGTGTATTCTATTGTAAAGAAAAACGTATTTTATTGTATTTTATATTGCGTTTTACTTTATAAAATTACGTATTATTGTTCTAAGTTGTATTATATTATATTGTAACATATTTTATTACATTATGTTATCTCAGACTATAGTGTTTTGTATCTGAATATATTATTTATGTTTTGTGTAATTATTGTTAATATTATTCAATATATATATAATGTTTTATAGCGAATTGAAATATATACATACGTACATTACATTTCATTACATTACATTTCATTACATTACATTACACTACGCTACATTACATTACATTACATTACTTACATACATGCATGCATACATACATACATACATACATATATACACTGTCCTCTTGATTTAACATATTTGACATAGCTATGGACAATCACCATTAATAGGGAAATATGTCAATCACCCAATACCAATGGGCAATTATTCGCAGCTGTATTCAATAACCAGGGGGTACATAAGTACCATCATGGTTCTCAACCACTTTCTCTGGGTTGGCCCTGGGTTGGCCTTTGTTTGGTTATTGGGCTGCGATTCTGAGCGGCTTTTGATGGAATAGATGTATGTACGAAGGGTGTTTTAGGCAAAGAATCACAATGTTCTAACACGTTATAACATTAATATATCCATTTATGTTGGTTGGATTTGGTTGCTGCATATTCCCATGCTTGCAGATGAATCCCCCTCAGTTTTTAAGACTGTCATCAGATCCTCAGTTAGTTGGCGCCTGCAGCGCAGCGCCGGTCGACGCGTCGACACTCTTGATGGTTTAACCGCAAATCGAGACAGGATGGCCGTGGTAGGCAGATAATGGAGCAATTTATTACTAAGCTATTTCATCTGTGATTTATGTGTGATTCGGATTAGCCATATATATATACATATGGATGATAATTAGAGTTTAGAGCAACCTCACTGCAATTTGTTTCTGGGATGCATTTTATTGCCGGATATTTGGCTCGGGATTTTGTTTGAATTATATACATTTGGTTTTGCAATGTTACACAAGATTCCTATTTCTACTGTATGTCAACAGTTCCTATCTCTCCCCTTTTGGTTTGGGGTTTACTTTATGTACTTGTGGTAACAATGATGCGTTCAAATTGTTGACTTGTTTGCTTAAGGAGGCATGCTGTTGCTTCCCCTGAAGGTCAGCCTTTTACTTGAAGGTGTTGAAGCCGATGAAGCTACTGCAGTGCCGCTGAAAAGTGGAAAAGAACTGCTGATCGCAAGTCCCATATTTGTTTGGGCGGCATTGGGTTATGACCATGGTAAACACCAGCTCCCAACTTGCAGCGTTTAATGAACGGCCACCCTAACTCCCTTTGCGAAAACTCGAGGGGCGTGATTTGCGCTCGGGGAAATTGGGGCGTGCCTGGCGGCTGGATCTATGATATCCACTAATTAGATATCCTTTGAAATAGATAATTAAATAGATATCCCATGTTTTTTTTGTTGGTTGGGGCCCAGCGGATGAACATCCATTTGCAAAACCGTTTTTATGTTCGCCAGGATAGCAGTTTTCGTATCCCATTTCCAGGTCATAGGCACGGAAGCGCTTTGGGGAGGTCATGAAAGTCATCCTTCAAACCTTCAAAATATGATGAACGCATGTATCTTTGATACTTCTTCTCTACTCCAGCCTGTATATATATATATATATACCTATACCAGTTGCAAAACAAAACAAACCAGCGATGATCCACTCTACTTGCGTAGCTGTTCAAGGGTTGCCAATGCTTCTGCACGATTTTCACCTGGCACAAGTCTGTCCTGAGGTTCCTCAATTGGATGAAGGAGCGTTTTTCTTCAGGAAACGTCATTATTGACCTTGTTGCCATCACACATTGCAACGAAACATCTTAGTCTTAATGGGATGTTAATGGGATAATCAATTATCAATGATCAATGGGTGATTTTCCAGCAAACCATGTTTGATGACCGGATGGTAAAGTTCGCGATGATATGAGGTCATAGGGGGGTCATTGAAGTCTCACTTGGCTCGAGACTGGAATGGCTGAAACTGGTATGGCTGAATGATAGAAGGTTGGGGAGGCAGGTGCTATTCACGGTTGGATTTTCCTTTGCTTGACTGCTTCTGGCTGGAAAACTCCTGAAGTTGAATGGTTGAATATTGAAGGCTTGAATGGTGCATTGTTTCAGTATGTTTCAATGATGTCCCCAAAAGATAGCATGCAACCCCCAAACTTATCAACAATTGGGTTTAAAAGATGATTTCCTTGTTCTCCTCCAATTCTGGAAATCTGCGGCTGGCGTCGGCTGGCCATGTTTCAGCGGCGAATTGTACCTTGTCTTCACCCCACTCACGAATTTCGAGCTTGTGAAACTCGCCGCGCCCCAAGTATCGGTCGTAGCCAACATGCACAGTTCGCCAATGCGCATATTCCAAAGAGCTGGACAGGGTTGAAACTGAGTTAAATGAGTTTAACCGGGTTTATATAATGCTCACTTTGTTGCTTGATTATCATCTGGATATATTCTGTATATCTTGTTATCGAAGTTTTCTATTTAGATTGTTTAAATTCATTCTTGAATATGTTTAGCATTTTTTTCGGGAAATGCATATATGTATGAAGTTATGAAGCATCGAGGATTTCACAACGGCCCTCCGTCCTGGACCATGGCTGGAAAAGGTGGTCCTTATAAGGTGCCATCAGGATCTTTTCCAGCACATGTGGGAAGACGATATCTACACATATAAAAATGACGCTTAAAGATCAGTGACAGTGGTTGATTGTACATATAGTTTTCAAGTATTTTTATGTTTGTTTTATTTATTAAAATAATATATATATATATTATGTCAAACATAAGAGGATAATATATATATATATATATGTGCATGTGTATATGTATGTGTATATGTATGTGTACATGTATGTGTATATGCATGTGTATATGCATGTGTATATGTATGTGTATATGTATGTGTGTATCTATGTTTATATCTATGTGTGTATCTATGTCTTCATGTATGTGTTTATGTATGTGTATATGCATGTGTATATGCATGTGTATACGTATGTATATATGCATGTGTATATGTATGTATGTGTAGACACATGCCAAATAACACGTGGATTCTTTGAACTTGTATGTATTACAATCATAAGATTTTTTGGTTTCTGTGTGCCCCAAACTCGGGTGTACAGGGATCATGGGCATGGGTTGGTGCATTCAGGTTGAAGTTCCCTATGGGAATCCCGCGGTTCTGGGAATCACATCAGTAGCGCATGCAACGAATATCGACAAATCCTAGCTGACACACCAGGTTTTTGTGGTTTTCACATGTGTTCACTTGTTTTAACGTCCATACCGTGGTTGGCCACGCCCTGATAAAGCTCGATTTTGCTGATATTCCATGTGTTTCTTTCTCTTACCCTCTGGTAAACTCACATAGACCCTGCCAGATAAAAAAATGAAAAATAAATGTTCACTATACAAAAATGAATTATTTTCAGGGTCAAACTCTTAATTTGCCAGAGGGTAAACCTGGATTCTTGGTTGAACCTATACTGTCGCACGGTCGGCAGGTCTTCGTGGGCGGCTTGCCGCAGGAATGTACTACCGAGGTGGGCGGACTTTAACGCAGCGAACTGGAAAATCACAATGAAGAATAGGTAAATCAGCATAAATCGTCTAGAAATGGGCTGTTTTCCATAGCTGTGAAAAAGAACCAGAGGGAACTATAAAATATAATGATGATTAATAGTGGGTATATAGACAAGAATGGCAACTGAAGATAGATGAAGAATGGATAACTGGAATAATGATGCTAAATTAAAAGTTTGACACTGAAAATAAAAATAATCATGTTTTTAGTTGAAACACATCTTCCAACCCCTATTTGGCGGTCTATGTGAATTTACCAGATTGTATATTATATAATGTCTATATTGTCGTGGTAAACCCAAATATGAACCTACGATTTGCGATGTTTTAAACCACCCATGTATGGTTATGTTAGGGATGTTTTTTTTTTTAAATTTGTCTCAACCTTTTCATATATATAAAAAGGTATGCTATACATGATTCCCCGTGATCTTCTGCTTGTCAGTTAGCTGCTTCACATTTCGCACAGCATCATGCCGCGGAGGTGCTCAGCGACTACTTCTCAACCTTCGGCATGTTGACAGATGTGGTCGTTGCTGGGTGGAAATGGCGAGATCCGAGATCCAAAAACACCTAGGGACTTGACCCTCTGGTAAACATCTATATGGAACATCACCATTTGTTATAGATCAATTATAAATGACCAGTTTCCATAGCTATGTTAGTTCCCTGTTAGTTTGCCACTGGTTTTTCTTTGTTCTCTCAGACTTGGATGATTGGACATTTAAGAGGACCACCCCATCAACTGGGAAAAATGATGAGTTTCCTGTAAACCAATCCATTTGGTGTTCCGAATTTTAGTCTAAATAGGCGAGTATTAACCATCAAGAGTGGTTTTTTTTAACATTCGGTTTGCCACATCAACTGTTGCATATCATCGTTCATGACTCAGACATATTTGGGCCTACAAAAACCATGGTAGTGGGATGGCCCCCCATCTCCCCTGTTTTAAATGTATGTGCATATATATAGAGTAGTATGAATCACTTGATGACTGAGTTGCAATTGGCAATGTCAATGCTGAATGAACGTTGACCCCCGATTCAAGGATCCATTTGACTCACTTTCTGGAGGGGAACCCCCTGTTTTACATCAACCAGGGTCTATTCATTTGGGGTTGGCTTTCTTTCCCTATAATATATAGGTATGTTGAACATAGCGTTGTCCAAAACCAGAATTGGCACCCCGCCTGAAAACTGGATTGGCTTCCGCTTTTAGAAGAGCAACTAGCTCTAGGCTTTGACTAGTTTTCTTTGTATTTTCCATCCCTAAGGCTGGGTGTGTTTTCTCCCTAACTGGCTTTGTCATACTTTTCAGCGGTGGCTCAGCCACCAATCATTTCTGGGGTTTGTCACCAAATGGGGGGTTTGCCCCCAACTACGGCCATAAAACTATGTCCGAAAATGACAGAACATAGGATTTAGTGAGCCAGGGGATCGAAATGGGTTTCCAAATTTAACAACCTCTACCGTAAATGGTTCCTTCACGTTTGCTGAAAATGGTTCTGAAATCATTAATCATCATATTTGCCGATGGTTAATCCATGGATAAATCAGCTTAAATCCCAACTTTGAATGATGAAAACTCCGTGGTTTTGTTTGCTGCTGAAATCCTTGTTTATATATGTTTATATACCATATATACCCAATATTTCTCAAGTTCAACCCTCTTTCCACATGTTTTTCCATGGAAATTCCCATTGTTCCACGTTTTTTCCACGTTTTTCTCTAGGAAATTCCCCTGCGTCGCTCAGGTCATGAGCGACCGGGGCACCGGACGCTCCCGGGGCTTCGGCTTCGTATCCTTCGACACAGTGGAGCCGGTGGAGCAGATCATGGCCATGCACAAGGAGCGAAGATCCTCTGGTACTACATATAAGATGTATATATCATTGATTAATTTAGTATAGTATATAGTATATTTATATAGACTATAGTACATATATGTTTGATTTATATATATATACACATAGTATAGCATATATATAGTAAAAAGTGGACATAGATATGTCAACATATGTTGACATAGATATGTCAACATATGTTGACCCTGTCATGTCGACCCATTATATAGGATTGTGACGTGCTTTAGAATGGTTTCGTGACTCTATATGAGTCACGGAGTCACGTGTTTTTTTCTCTCAAATGATTAATATTTTTTAGATTGTGGAGGCATTCGTATCATATAGCCTCAGAAACAACACAACTCACATGAGGTGCAGTGATGCCATAATTAGTTTATGAATTCTGAATGATTTTTCCATTTCTTTGAGGAAGTACTTTATATAGATATCGTGAAATGAACTGCGACCAGTGGCGGTGCCAGGAGCACCAAATCATGGGAAAGTGGATTGACTGTCAGTGTCTCAGATCGTCTGGACGAAATTAAATGGGGAGGTCAGTGACCAAGAGATCTTGTCCCTATTTTTTCCTAGTTGTTGCACCTGTTTTTTTGTGTGTGTGTGGGTAAGTGAAGCGTTGTTTGAGTTCGTACTCGTATGTTGACTAATGTTGTGGATCCTTTATAAAGTTCGCACGGACATTTCAGTAATGGCAACTTGGCGAAAACGTCCTCTCGAACTGGACGTTTTTGTGATGATATCAGATATCATCCAGCCTGACTGCGGCTGACTGCAGAGATCACCCAGCTGTTGGCCAAAATGCTGGGGAGGAAGTGTAAGTGTCATTTAGTTATTCACAATTCTGATGGGAAATACAACTGATGTATGTATATATATATATATGTAATACAGTGGTATAATAATATATAGTAATAATAATGATAATAATATATAATAATAATATTTAATAATATTAACAATAACCATAATAATAACAATTGCAATAAATATAATAATAATTAATAATAATGATATGTGCGTGTGTGAATTTATACGTATAAGTGTACATTGTTTGTAAATGCATCGTTGATGACTTTTTCGACTCACCAACAGGGCTATATTATTTTCTGACCAATAATTAATTCCTTGGAATTTCCCGTCCGAACTTGGGAACCCCAAATCCAGTAACATGTTTTTTTTCGTTGGCAAACCCATGGCTAAAGGCATGTTCTTTCCTGGACAAGTACATTTGGATGTTCCCTGGGAATTAGCAATACTTGTGGAGTCAACCTGCAAACATCCAAGAACATTTGGCAAATAAGATAGAACAAGACATCACCTACGAACGGAGGGATACTGCATACCTCCCAGGTACCTCCAGATGGTGAATAAGTTTCTGGTTTCCGACTGGTTGATCATAACTTAGATGGTCCATGGGATTGGCGAACTGGTTAGAAAATGGGTCATAAAAACACTATAAACCCAATTAAATCAATGATCATCTTTACTAGCTAGTTTTTCTGAAAATCCATGGCGCATCTCTTTCTTCTAAGGCAAGAACGCCACGGTTGAAGGAACCAAAGGAGCTGGTGGAGGCCACCAGATTCGACACCACGGATGGGAAAAAGGCTGAATTATGGATGGGATACCCTCTGGGTAACCAACATAGCGAACTGGAAAATCACAATTGTTTAACGGGTAAATCAACTATAATGGTCATTAACAAACTTAGCGAACTGGAAAATCATGTTAGCTAATCTATTTTTTGTACTTAAATCAATTATAAACGGTTCATGTTCGATAGCTATGTTAGTTTACTATGTTTACATATTAGATATGACACTTTATGATGGAATTTAATCATATTTTACCCTCTGGTAAACTAACACAACTATGTAAAATCACCATTTCAATGGGTAAATCCACTATTTCTATGGTCATTTTTAATAGCAAATTACCAGAGGGTAATGGGATTTATTGGGGTTTCATGGATGGTTCTTTTTCATCATGCATCACCACTGGGGATATTGGGGGTAGCATTTGGATAGGTTCGACCAGCCTCATTGTAACGTCACGTCGCACATGATGGTGAATGAAAAGAGAACCATCCAAAAATTATAAACATTTCAGATTGGTGAATTATTCAAAATTTGCTTCAAACATTGGGTGTCCAAACATTTGGAATGAAAAGGCGACAGAACATGATGATTTTCATCCAAGAAACGGGTGGTTTGAAGCAGATGATGTTAGTGGCTCGGCCTCGGAGTTCGCCTTCCGTTCTCGATGGACCTCGAATTTTGTCTCCCCGGAGTCAGCCTTGGAACATGGGAAGGTTTTAGATGTTTTTAGGTTGCCTTCTGGTCAAACATCGTTGGCTCAAAAAAAAACCATGGATAAATCGATACGTTGACTTTGCCCATGAAGTCCTCCATTTTGCCCATGGAATTCCCAGGCCGTGTTTGGTTCGATCCGGTCCGATCCTCCAGGTATGGGCGCTATGGGCGGTATGGGCGGTATGGGCAAAGGCGGTGCCGGCGCTAGTGGCGGCATGAAAGGAGCTGGGAAGCTGGGACTGGTTGAGTTTTTGGGCTGGAGTTTCTATAATTGGAAGTAAGAATATCATGGGAATATATTGGGGATATAACCAACCATATGGGGATATACTGTAATGAATATTATAGTGGAATAGGGACTACAATGGGATATAAAAGAATATTGATGGAATATTAATGGGAATATACCCTTTGGTAATCAAACGTGGTTTGCTAGAAAATCACCCAATTCTCGATGATTTTCCTAGCTAGAAACCTCCATTTTGTTCGGGAATTTCCAGTTTCCCCGTTTGATTACTGGAAGGTATGCACTTCCTGGTGATATAGGGATCACCATATCATTGCATCCCATTTTGTTAATGGCGCAAGGGAGACAGAGATGTATAATTACACTTGTAGACTGTAGACTGATGGCGATGGAGAGAGAGAGAGAGAGACTGTAGACTAGTGCAAGACGAAGGGCATTGGAAATTTTGGGAAAACTATAGTGACCTCACTATGGCCCCACCAGAGATGATGGTTCGGATTAGGAGTATCATTCCAAAAGTTTCTGCTGGAGGGTTTGGTTCTTGTTTGGTGGGAATTTTGCATCGATGGGATGTTGGGTGTAGTGGTTGGGAGGGAGCCGTTCGGAGCTATGGCTATTCGTTGCCCCTCAATGGAGAGCCAGTTGGAGCTACCAAGAGTTTCCCAACTCCATGATAGGTGAGGTCTACGAAACACTTGATGCTTGTTTACCCTTTGCTAAACTAACATAGCTATGGAAAATCAGGATCTTTAATAGGTAAATAAACATAATCAACTATATATGGGCCATTTTCATCCATTTTCAATAGCTATGTTAAATTACCAGAGGGTAACTGTTCCACGACAGTCAAACCATGTCAAACCCGATTTTGCCTTTGTTGGGTCGTGAGCTGAGGAAACCTGGAGATTGGAAATGTCCTAGTGCGCCTTCTGGGGCGACAGTGGCGGAAAGGGGCGGCATTACGGACCGTTTGCACACCAAGACGGAACCTACGCCAAGACGGCAGCAATTGTAGCCAGAATACTTTTTGAAAACTAACATGCTACAGTAGAGAGTTGCCAATATGCAACCTAAGCCTGAACCAAAATTGAGCAGAGATATAGGAGTTGGTAGGCTCCCTTGCACCAAGTGGACACACACACACACCCTCCTCCGCGGGTGTTTTCAATGGCCACCTTCCCAGATTGCGGTGCCCTCGTCTTCGGATCAAAATCTGAATGCCCCTTGGCGGTGTTTGGGCCTGTTGCTAGCAAGCCACCAAAATATTCGACGACTTGGAAAGGAAACAGAGCACAAATCACAGGCAACATTTTTGCCCAATGCAGCCTGGCCCAAAGGCAGCTTGTCCGAATTCAGGGCAAACCTTGGCCTGCAAACCTCGGGTTTCTGTTTCGCGCTCCAGCCAGGAGATGCAACCTACGACCATGACCAGGGTTGTGATTATGATGAAGTAATAGCCTGCAATATGTACTTTGCTGTACCTGTACTGCTTATACATTTCTATATGCAGTATATATATATATATTTCCGGTATCATCATGCCTCATCAAATCACATTTCTTTTGCATGGTTCCTTTCAGGTCTATGTTATATTACATGTCACTTTTTTTATTTAGTTTTCGTCATGATTTACGCATGTGTATGCAAGTATTTCATTGTGGATAAACGGCTGATGTTCTTTTTTCTCCAGCTGCCCGCAAGGCTTCAAATGCGGGACTCCAAAACCAGATAGCAGCTATGGTGCGACCAGCCACTGGTCAGATATGACCCGAGATGCTGTGGGCCAGTTTCATTTTTCAGCCAGGATTCAGAAACGACTTGTGTAGTACTGTAATAGCGGGGTACCAATCTTCATAGGCATTGGGGGTAACCCGCCGATTAAGCAGTCGTGGTTTATTAATCCGAGGTTGACATTGCCTAGGAATGCCTAGGAAATGTTTTGTTCTTTGGATCACAGTGGTGTAGAATTCTATGTGGGGCCGGCCCCGCGTCATATCGGGTTTCAGTGGTCATCTTCGTTCGTGCTCTTCAAGGGTGTCAGTGACCCCTTCTAGACAGAATGGAGCAATTTCTCGCTGTAGACTGGAGATTATGATGGTTTTGGTGAGTTTGAGCACTTGGATTCGGGTGATTAGGATTTCGTTTTTGGTCAGACGTCTTGTTTCTTTGTGATTTTTTCGAGATGTTTTCAGCAGGTTTCGCTCTAGAGTTCAAAGATGTTTGAGGACGCGCCAGTTGTGTGACCCCCCAGCTATAGGTTGGTGTATAAACCCCCTTATCTACAGATATGCCATGATATGCCGATAAGTCATGTCAATCCCCCATCATAACCAACGTTTGCAACCGCAAATCAGTGTTTTAGGGTTCCAGGATTCAGGTTTACAGAGATTCTTTGAACAGCTGTTGGGATATGGCTTTGTCATGGTTTGTCTATGTTTGAAAATTTGGTTCCCAGCATTTATAGATATTTATAGATGATTTTCTCATCAAAACCTTCATGTCTGTCGATAGTTCGTTCGGGGATTTCCGAGCCACGTTGACACTGAGGTTATGGAGGCTATGCTGCCATTGCACCACCCTCTAGCTGTGGAGGCAATGGTTGGGACCACCTGAAAGGTGCGTGTGCTTGCGGATGTAAGCGGAGCTAGCCACTTATATACGCCCGAAAGGAGATAGCACAGTGTTTTATCAGATATTCTCGTGTGATTTTTACTTTGCTACATTTTGGGGGGGTTGCTATCAATGGTAGAATCCCAACTAGGATATGTATATAATCCTCTCTCCCTATTACTAAAACGGCCCCCCCTCTCCCCAAATGGTAAACAAGGTGATCTATTTTTATTATTATAGGGGGTATTTTGTATTAGGGTGTCCCTAATAATATTCCAATAAAAACCCTAATAATTAATTAAAAATAACAAAAATCTGATTTCAAATTTGATTAAATTCCTTTTTAAATGTTTTATAAAATGTTGCCAAAAACTAGATTTCGAAGTTTTCCCCGAATAATATTCCAATGAAAACAGTCATATAAATACTATTTCAAATTTGATTAAACACCTTATTAAAATCTATATAAAATTTGCCAAAAACTGGATTTCAAAGCTTTCCCCTCATATTCCAATGAAATCCTTAATAGTAAGAATAGAAAATAAAGCAAAACTTGTGAGATGGGACCCAAAAAAAAAACCTCCAGGTGGCAATCTATGTTTATTAATAGGGGGTTGAACCCATCGTTTCACCATCCTGTTCTTCTTTTGATTCTCAATTGCCACAATAAAGCATCTAATTGCGCCCAACCAAAAAAAACGGAAGTGCCACACCAATCCTATTTTTTTTATTTGGGGAGTTTTAGTAGTAGGAAGAAGGGATTATTCAAAACTGACGGTGTGAAACCAATTAAACTAAATGGGATGGCCATCCAGGTGCCAATTGATTCACCACTTCTGAATGATGTCACAGGATTACCACCAGATTTCACTCCAACACAGAGTTGACTCGCATTTTGAGCCTATCATTGTAGTAGGCTCCCAATTGAATATGGCAATAAATACCTAATTACCCATCATTCATGGTCTTTGATTTAAGGCTGAATTGGACACCCTTATTCATTCGCGAAAACGGAAGCGCAGCAGGCGGCTGTTCCGGTGGTTTCTTGGACGCATTTGTCTGGGCTCTGGGCATGGGTTTCAGCACGGGTCAAATTCAAGGTCTCAGAGGCTTTTCTTTGGCATATCGATCCAATGCGTCGGGTACCCCTCGTTTGAAGCAGCAAAAACTGACTTAGCGAATCTTGCCCTGAGAGTCAAAGGGCTCAGTTTTTGTGCCTGATCATAGCGAGAATCTAGCACTAGGCCGTGGGTAAAGGAAGTCTTTGGCCCTTCTTGGTTGGTATCATTTTCGCTGACAGCCATGAATTTGACCAGAAAATCTTGGGTATACTACCTATGTTTTTCCAAGAACTCGCCGCAGGTGGCGCTGGATACGGTGAGACACTTGGAGACGGGCGGACGAAGGGGCAATAGTTTGGGAACCACCTCAGTGGCAAAGGTGGTTACACCCCCACACTTCAGCAAACAAAAAATGAAATTGCCAATTCAGGAACCTGAATATAAGGTACCCACGATATATGTATAAATATATACAGTAACGACATTTAAATGTGTGGAGGGCCGGCCAGACCGCGAGGCCCCGGAGGTAGTACGAAATACCAGTTCGTATATTTAAATGTAGATACCGTACGTTTAAATGAATTGGATTCCGTATGTTTAAATGGCTGGGCGGGCCAAGGAAAACCTTCCAGGAGGTAGTCTAAAATACCAGCTCGTATATTTAAAAGTCCGTGTGTTTAAATGATTTTAAATGTAGTTACCATATATATGTATATACTGTACAAGGTCTATGCAGGGGCTATGTGAGGGGATTCACCTTCATTTTTGGATCCTGGAATGGCCCATTGGTACCAAGAAATGTGGAAAACCTATGGCATTATCAGGACAGTAATCTACAAATATCTCTACAAATGATGGGTTTTCCACATCTATGGTGATTTAATGTAGGGCAAATTCAACATGGGAAGTTCAACACGGTTTCAATAGTGGATGTGGCCTGAAATATTGGATTCCTTACTGAGGGTGTGCAATGAGGGGAAATGATTGCTAGAACCCTTTCCAGGAAATTTTACTAGAACAAAATGAAGTCCCATGGTAAACGCCATAATTTCCTGTTGATGTTTCTCGCGAACAATTCAGTGATGCTTGGTGTTCGGTTGATAGAATGTCGGAAATTGCCTAGAAGCCTTCCCCCCACGAGTGTCCCACATTGTGATTTCAACATATCGCATATGGGTCGAAACTCACTGACACTTTGGCACGCATGAATCTGCACATTCCTGCGTATTTTTCAGATGAGTTCCTTCCCAGCACTGAAACGCTTACAGGAACCTTTATTTTCGGGGTAAGTAGGTACCATGGTTTCCCATAAGCAAATCTATTAGTCTATTAAGTTCATCGATTGACAGCTAGACTATGTTATTTCTGTTGATTTCTGATGGCCTTCCGATCGAAGTGGCAATGTATGGCTCAGCAATGATCACTTCCAATCAGTTCCAGAGGTGACAAGCCCATTGGATGCCAGGGCTTCAAGCTGCATGGTTACATCCGTGTATATAGTACATATATATATATATTTATTTATTTATGTCATAATACATGCTATATAAATATATTTAATATATATATATATGTATATATGTTTGAAATCAATTGGCCAATGGCCAACGATGTGGTCCCTTTTTCATTGTCCCATTTGATGTTTTCTTCGTCCATTTTCATCCACGTTGAACTGAGGTGGTGGCAGCTATGGCGGAGGCGAGGAAGCATAGTGAACGGTAGTTAATTCAGTGGCAACTAGCTCTTAATTTAGAACAACTAGCTGTCAATGATTTGAACATGCCAGGCCCAATGCCTGGTAGTTCTGGATATTCATATTTCTCCAATATGTTTAATGACAAATATAGTGCTCGAATGCTCGAATGTTCTTGACTCATCCCAAGATTTATCAAATACAGTATTTCATTGTTTTGCCACAAATGGGGGCATGATGGGCATGTATGATTTTTCCTCCTAAGGATTGTGTATGATCATAGAAACACAGTTGTTGCAATGAGTTTGCACAAATAATACTGAACAAAAAAAATGCCAAAAGAAACGGCGAAAGCCGTGTTGCTGCATCCGGTCCACAAAAATCTGGAGGAGTCGAGTCACTCAATTATATACAGTACCGCCAACCAGGAGCAATTTCTGGCAAACTCCAGTCACTATATAAAAAGGTTTGGATCGCAAGAAGTCCGGAAAATATTCGATGACTCAATCGACCCCTTGGTTGGTGGCGGATTAGTTGCTCTTCCCCTACATTGCCACCCTCCAAGACACACTGATTGAACCTTAAATCTGTTCACATGGGCTTGGTGGCATCAGATTGCGCCAGATCCTAGTCAGGTTTGTTCATTTGGTTGGTTACTTTTATATTCCCGTTTTTTGTGTGATCATCATTTGTTTGGGGATTGTGCCATCATTAATCAGAATCATTATTTCCCAAGCTTATTCACGAGATAGCGTCAGCAAATCATACCCCCACCAAGATATCAATATCCCCACACTTATGGCCCAAAATGCCAGTTGTAAGTCAATAAGTTACCCCATTGATATGTAAACCCCATGGTGTTTGATTTGTTTCCAAACCATGTTTAGTCATGGTTTGACGATAGTTAATTCCTCCATTCTCAGTTATACTTACAAGATTTATAAGTCAGCTATGACCCAATTTTGTGATATTTTGTGAAGGGCCATATCCCCACCCTTCAAAAAAAAATCCGGACCCAACGACACTGATCCATGTTGGCGAAGGCGCAGCCGCATACGGCAGCGTTGGTGGCAGCATTGGTGGCGGCGGTGGCGAGGGTTCTCAGTGTTGCTGAGGAAGGGGAACTACTTTCCACTAAACTAAGCTACATGGACCATTGAATGGGTGTTTTTTTTTGGTTTAATCTGAATGGGGGATGGGATTGCTACCAACCACTGTGAAGCATGATTGGCCATTGTTAACTGCTACAGGTGATGCCCCCAGGTAGAAGTTGGTTCACTACCCCCATTATTTAACCATTAACTATAGTTATATCGCAAAACAAAACTAGCGAAGCTAATTATATGTCAACTTTGCTATCTAGAGGGCTTTACCTTGCAGCTACCTAAAAACATTGTGTTTAATTTGTACATCATCTGACTCAACAGGCCATTTTCGCAATGTTTCTTTAGCAGAGGGTATCCCAAATGGTTCAGGCAGCAGTTTGCAAGTGGTTTTTTTTCACCCCAGTTCGAAGTAGGGTAAGTACGGTTTGTGTAGGCAGGTAACTGCGGTGAACTAATCCATTCAGGATTCCTGGGGTGAAACACCAAGGAATCACGCAAAAGTTGTTCCGTAGAGCTTTGGGAATCACTGTGCTTGGCCTAAATGATTGATAGGCCTTTGGTTTATGAGATGAGGATACTCATTTGGCAAACCCATAGCTACAACGAAACATTTCCAACTTTTTAGGGGAGAAGATTTGAGCCATGCCCCCAAAGCCTCCAAAAGTTGGGTTCCCTGTTGACCAAACAACATACGTGTATGCATGTAATGTATATATATATATATGTATAAATAGATAAATATGTGTATGATTAAATGCACATAAACAAATATATATATATATATATATACATGTGCATGTATGATCGGGTTTTATTCGGTGCGACTCTTGTAATTTACCTTTTAAATGTGTTGAATATTACATTTTCCTGTACTATAGTTTATCATATAAATAATTATTCATATTGTTGAATGTAGATGAGCTGTTTTAGATATTCCCGTAGTGACTGCATGTTTGAGATACATGGGGTGTTATATCATTCCCGTATATATATATATAAACACACATATATACATATATACATATATATATATATATATATATATACATATATATATATATACACGTGTATATATTTATATACGTGAATATATATATATATACGATATATATATATATACGATATATATATATATACGATATATATATATATATCGTATATATATATATATACACATTACATATTGAAATAGCCTCCACCCGCTGACAGTGGGAAATAAAGGTTTGTAGGAAGCCCCTGTCAAAGAGATGACGCTTCTAATGGTCCCTGGCAATGTGGATGAAGGCTATGTCCAGCACATGGATATTATATATAGGACCATCGACAAAAAGGGGGCCCATATTCCAAGTCATGGAGGTGAACTGCACCCCCTTTCGCAACTCTTCAGCTGTTGCCCTCAGGCTGGACAGGCAAAGGATGCCTAGGTGGGGGGTTCGCGCGTTTTGGGCGATAACTGGGCAGATAGTGGTAGATCCTGGCTGCCATAAACCATCCCCAACGACTTTCCATAGATGGATGGGAATTGAAACCGTCAATATTACATAGCTGTTTATGGCAGCCAGGGTGGGCCCACATGATTTAGAATGATTATCAGATGATTTTGCCAATTTTGGAGGGCTTCAACGCAACCTCCTTAGGCGCCTATGGAGCCTATGGCAAGGCGAGCCGGGAACGGAACGGCTCGCTGGACGGGACGTGCTTCAGGGAACGTCCTACTGCTTCGGAAATGCGGATCTAACATGATCTAACATGATCTAAGTATAGTGACCCAAAAAAATAGAGTAACTCATACTGATATAGTTGTGTTTTACTTCGCTATCTTTTGGGGGTTGCTATAGCAAAAACCTGGATTTCATCAACTGGCGATGGAATGGGGAAATTCAGCCATTTTAAGGTCTAAGAGTGCCCATGCCAACCACCTCAAGCACCAAAAATCAACAACGTTTGATGTTTTAATTTGTACCAGTAGTACCGAACAAGGCAGCGGCGGAAGTTTCAAAGATAGACAACTCTAGGAGAGGTAAGTTGTTGTGATGCATGGAAGGCAGAGCGAATCCCCTGATCGACCAAAAGGTGGTTGGAGTTGTGCTTTTTGGAGTGGTTGCAGTAGTCGACTCACTCACAATTGCTGAATGTAGTGTGGCGTGGTGTGGTGCGGTGTAGTGTAGTTGTAGTAGTAGTTTAGTTGCAGTTGTAGTTGTAGTTTAGTTGTAATTGTAGTTGTAGTATAGAAGTTGTAGTTGTAGTGTAGCGGTAGTTGTAGTTGTAGTTGTAGCTGTGCTTGTAGTCGTAGTTGTAGTTGTAGTTGTATTGTAGTTGTAGTTGTAGTTGTAGCTGTAGTGGTAGGTGTAATTGTACTTGTAGTTGTAATATGTTGTAGTTAGTTGTAATGTAGTTGTAGTTGTAGTGTAGCTGTAGTTGTAGCTGTAGTTGCAGTGTAGCGCAGTGGTAGTGGTAGTTGTAGTTGTAGTTGTAGTGCAGTTGAAACTGTAGTTGTAGTTGTAGTGTTAGTTGTAGTCTAGTTGTAGTTGAAGCTGAAGTTGAAGCTGTAGTTGTAGTGCAGTTGTAGTTGTAGTTGTAGAGTATTTGAAGTTGTAGATGTACTGTAGTTGCAGTTGTTGTTGTAGTTGCAGTTTTAGTGTTTTGTTGTAGTGGATAAATGGTATCCTGTTTTAATCAATAAGTAATAAATTATATCATGTTATTAATTATACAATTATACTGTTTCCCTCCTGGGTCTGTCGCTTGGCTTCGCATTCTTCGGCAGGATGGCAAGTCAGGAAAGGGTTACTCGCCCTACTGAGAGGCGTTTCTATGGCGCTGGAGAGGCACTGGGACATCCAAATTTAAATCTCTTGGGTTGGTTTCTCACAGGGCAAGAACTTCAAATTATGGTTTTTGTTTTGTTGCCCATAGGATGTTTATTTGTCCTGTCAATGTTCCTTCCAAACCATTTGAAGATCCCACGTCGGCAGATTTATATCTGAAAGTGTTTGAACATGCAAATTAATTCCATAACATGTAGAAACACAGTACTTTGGCCTGCAGCAATGGTGGTGGCACTGAACGACACCAATTCAAGTTTGCAAACTTGCAAATTTGCTAGCCTAGATTGTTTGTTGAGATTGTGTTCTTTGAACATGTGCGTCATAGATGGTATCATGTGCTGTCAATTTCCCACTGGTTTCTTCAAAAAAACACCAGCATTCATTCTTTCATCATGCATCGACCTTCCACTCAATCAGAATGTTCAACTGAGACTTCAAATCGGTTCCAGTGATTTGCTGAAATTGCTGAACATGATTTCTTATTTTCCGGCGGATCCACTGATTAGGGAATCTTCTATAGATATGTGTTATTTTAAACGATTTTCGTAGATTTTTTGTTTCCCCCTTGAAACAAAATTCACATTTCGAGACCTCGAATCCCTCTCCCGCACTCCGCAGGTCCAGCCGCGCCGCGTCGCGCCGCGTCGGACGCGGTAGCTGCTGCGATGGGACCGGAGGATACCAGAGGTCCATTGCCGACGAATGCAGATGTGACGATACCCCCTTAAATAGATAAACAAATGTAAAATTCAGGAATATCAGACATGTTTTTCTATGATCAGTGATGAAAATGTTTTTCTATAAGAGATATCAGAGGGTGATTCAATTTTTTGACGTAGGGAAGCCACCAGAAGATTCATGTTCTCATGTAAAAAAAAGATCGAAGCAGCTGCTGACTTTGGCACTAGATTGAAAGCTAGTACTGTACATTATATTCCTGAAAAAACGGGAGATTGGCGGCCGCAATGCTCCAGGATAAATTCCCTTTTATGGGCTTATTGATTTTTAAGCGTGAACAGTTTTCGCATTTTGAAACTAAAGCTGTTGGTGATTGCTCCAGAAATGCTGTAGATAGGTCACCCAAATTAGGCACATAAACGCTGGTGAACTACCTTAGTGGCATTTTTTGTTCAATGATAAACAGTTTTGGGGATTGAGTCAAACTGCAAAACGCGGGGCTTACTATCGCAAGTTCTTGAGGCGCCGAGCATTCACGGCGCGGCAATCCTCAGTCGATGCTCCTCCAACAAACAACAAATCTTTGCAGTGGAACTTTGATGTAGGGGAGCGTGGCGATCTGGGACGGCAACGTTGATGTAAGTGCGACCGAAAAAAAGGGTTGTGCGCCGGCTCGCCGGTGTGCTGGGTATGACTGACTGACGTGTTTCTGGGAAAATGGGGCAAAGCCACTTGATCAATTCTTTTCAACCCCCGGAAGATTGCCTCAGAATAGTTGTTCCTTATTTTTCCTGTTGGGCCATGGCCATTTTTTCGGTACAGATGATGTTCATCCCAAGAACGCCGAAGGAGCAGCGCCAAAGGTGACCCCAACAACAACCATGTTTGGCTTTGTTCCAGGTGTAGCCACCAACCACTAATAAGGGCGGCTCCATCAGCTGTCAAAATTGGCTAACATCCCCATGAAACGACAACAACAACGAATTGAATGGAGGCAAAATCAGACCCCCAAGGTGGACGCTGAAAATGACGGTAGACCCATGCCGTCAACGATTCGTCCAGTCTCTCGGAAACAGGACTCACTCGAGCGCCAGTGACCCGGGACCTCGGAGATGGGCAGGGGATCATCCCAAGTTGCCCAGATCATCCCAGATCCACGTTTAGTACGCCAATGTAAGATGAGGACAGGACCCGAAGTCAACCATTGTTGCTATGTCTTGGTGCTACTCCAATTCTTGGAAGCACCTATCCCCAATAATTGAGTGATGTTTAAACGAATCTTTTTGCACCAGCCTCGCCACGCTGCATACAATGTCTCGTTCATGTCGGAGAGGGATGTCTCATTGCAGATACGGCCATTGCAAACCGGGACCAGTTGATCTGAGTGAAAATCACTTCAGTGATGTCTGATCGTCGTGGCTTGAATCGGAAAGCCAACGTCACGCTAAAGCCACGCCGCAGGAGTTTTATGGCTTAATTGCTGTGAAACCTATTATTATTGCCTTTGACAGTCATGACCTCTTTCACCCACTCCATTTGTTCCGCCTTCATCCAAAATGTGGCCCAGAGTGATAGCCTACCCTGGCAGGGAAAGTGCGCATGGTCTGTCCCCAAATAGGGAACACCGCATGGCAGTTTTGAAAGGATCAGTGATGAATTCCTGACCATTTTGGGACAGAAGGTTCTCAGCATAAATTATGTTTGGGAAGGGGATTTCTCCCAAAATCACCCTATCTCAGGTTTAGCCAATTATGAACTTACATTTTATGGACAACTCTAGACATGTCACCATGATCTCTTCTTCACCAAATTCATGCTAACATATTGAGGTGGTGCCTCCTAGTTAGCTGATTTACAACTCTGCAGGGTTCATGTGCGGGTTCCTTAAAATGGCGCATCCCCCAAAGCATAGGTTTCAATACTGAAATGGTCTACTTTGGATGTGTTTTTTTTGAAACCATCATTAAAATCATGTTAATCCATTTTAATCCACTAATTCATACTAGTATGATCTACTCCTAGTTGTGGAAGTCAAAGCGTTTCAATGAAATGTGCGTCCTAGGTGGGGGAGAAATTTCTGGAAGTCGGTGCGATGTTGCGTCCAGTTGGTGTTTAGCATGTTTGTGTTTTCTCCA
>Ga0126342_10005024_pt1 | contig 22895 bp, 16 predicted proteins | sample Cyp1metagenome_FD_92528 | JGI IMG/M metagenome (GOLD analysis project Ga0126342, IMG submission 92528) | Coral microbial communities from Lord Howe Island, Old Settlement Bay, Australia - Cyphastrea 1 metagenome | ecosystem: Host-associated > Invertebrates > Cnidaria > Coral ...
AGAAACAGAAAGAGAAAGAGAGAGAGAGAGAGAGCAGCCAGAGAAAGAACAGCAATACAATATGGGGAGACAAGGAGGACGGTCGCATTATACCAAAAGGTCCCTGCCACATATATATATATACATATTATCACGTTATACATACATTACATACATATATAATATATGATGTATGATGATGTATGTATCCCTAGGATCATTGGTCATATCCCAATATCCCCGCCTGCGATGGATGTCGACCTGGCAGAACGAGTATCTGGAAGTCTGGAGTGAGTGTTGAGGATGAAGGGGAATCTAAGAATGCCTGATACATATGGAAACAATGTGTAAAATATGATAAATACATATAAATACATCATAGTTCTAACTATTTATGTTAAATATATTCATGAATGTATGAATGTAACATGGAAAAGAGTTTGTCTTCATTCAACAAATGGAAGTCAGTCTTCGCCTTTACAAGTTGCTCCCAATGTCACCACGGAACCTATAGGGGGACTCGCTGGCCGTGTCACAACGCAGCCGGGCCGCCTGAGTATTCACATGGCAAGGCTTGCCATGTCTTGCCATATACAACCACGGTACAGGTTGTTAGTTGACCCTATATATATATATACATTATAGGGTATTGATTTTATTTCTATGTCTGATTTCACCATTAAATTGCTTGGTCACTGCCTTATTTTTTAAATATAAATACAAAGAATCTTCTAAGTCTCGACGTTCTCTGCAACCAACTTTAGGATTTCAGTGTCATCGCCCACATCCAACGGACAGGCGAACGTACGAAAAAATATGCGGCTTCCAGCCAGATTGAGATGGGATCATCCAAGAGATTGGATACACAGCCGCATAGCAGAAATCCACAGGACAACCACCCCCCGGATAAATTCACATAGACCCGAAGAAAACATGCTAAATTTGGCTAAATTTTCTGTGGAAGCTTAATCTTCCAACGCTCTGGTGTTGAATAAATGTTTCCGAGAGGGCAAACCACCAAGTCCTTGACGCGTAAAGCAGTGGACCAGGGCTTCCTAAGCATCTTCAACCAGTGAAGGGATGGGCAAATTTTTGGGAACGTCAGCAACAGCAGATACAATTAAAAGGATAGAGGATATAACAGACACTTTTTGAAGATGATTTTCCAAGCTTTGTTGGGGTCCAATTTTTCCGGCCAAAAATTTTCCGTCTCCAGTGAGACGATCCTCTGAAATTTCTGTTTGTGTTTATTCCCAAGTGTTATTATCCACTATTAACCACTATATGATTAAGCATTACCAAGTAGTATATCACATATCCACTATTGTTTCTTTACCACCCCCAGTTTTTTTGTACCTAACCATCCCAACCTGCTCTTGCGGATGCGATCTCGGTGATGCCCTGCAGTTCAGGGTGCGGCTTGGAGACTTCGTCGGAAGGTCTACATTTCTGGTGGGTCTTCCAGAAGGGTCTTGTTACTTTACTGGGCAGTAAGCATTTTAAAGCATTTTTATAAAGCATCTTTATGGCACTCTCTCATCTGGTGGATTTACATTCATACATATTCATACATGACATTGGCTCAACATTTTGGACCACCTCAAGTTGGAGTGAATGATCAAAATGATAGACTTAGATTGTTTTGAGAAATTGGCACTGCCATACCATCTGGTACCCCTATCTTGGCTTGATTTTTGGTAACGGTTAAACATGGTTAAACCATATCAGTCTCGCTAAAAATCCCAACCTTTTCCTGGTGAAAATTCTCCCCATTCCCGGAATCCGCCGTGGCACCTGGGGCGCTAAGGCCACAGCCTTTGGCTGTGGCACTACAGCGGCCACCGCGGCCTGTTCGGTGAAAATGGCACTGTTCACTTTTTTTGGAGCTCAGGAAGACAACACATATTATCAAATATTAATTCAACGATAAATGAGGATTTGAATGCATATTCATGAATTATATGAATCTCATATATGGAAACATCATGATTTAAACAGCTTGTTTGGCCAAAAAAACCATGGGTTTAGATGGGGATATAACTGGCAAGAGTATTGATTCGACCGGCAAAAACATGTGGTTTTTCATAGCCATGTGGATTTCCTCATATTTTTCTCACTGGATGCATGGATTTCATTTCACCTTCCCGTGTGGATAGAAGCGAGCGAGCTCGAACATGGTGAGATAGAACGGTAGATAGAACGGTAGATAGAACCAAGAATTTGTGTGAAACAAAATGGAATTTTCCATGGGGGATTTGACTTACCAGTGGCATGTTCGGATCTGAACAAGGTTCAGACAGTGGGTTCCACCAACAACCCGCGAACCAATGGATTTGGGCGCCCCTTGGGTTCAGAAATCCATCCGCGGGCCTGCAAACGAGCATCAAGATTGGGCCTGTCAGACACTGTCAAACGCTGTTGAACTTGGCACATTGTTGAACTTGATTATTTGGGGATGGGTCAAAACCCTGGTACCTAGTGAACCCCAAAATAGCTGGTAAATGGATGTTCATCCCCCTGAAAATGGTATTAAGAGGTATTGATCCATACCCATTTGATATTATTTAGATGCCGTGCGAAAGATGACCCAAACTTTTTTCAAAAGTCCAAGATCTGTGCTGTGAGACCAACTCCGCACCTCATGATCAACGGCTCGTTGGATGCGTCAGACCTGAGAAAATATAGTGCCGGAAGGTGACAAATGACAAAAGGATACCGTAACTGCCCTTCAAAACACGACTAATATGAACAACATTGATAGATGTTATTAAATTATACAATATAATTATATATATTAATATATATATATATATATATTATATACCGTATACGGCAGTATACGGTATAGAGTTGACTACAAGTAGCAGCTTGACCCAATTGCTGTAAGCACACTTCTCCAAGAAATAGTCATTGTCAGACCAGTGCACGAATGATGCACCCTAGCACGAACAATTGTGTCCAATTGCAGAACATACTTGCGGCAAACAGCTGACACAGAGAGTATTCTTTGTATGTATATATCACCTGCATCGGAACACCTTTGCCTCTCATCCGCCATCTTGTGCTAGTGAGCGTCTAGCCCGTGCATGTCGCACATCTGAATCAATGGACATTACATTTAATCCCAGGCATCTGCCAACTTTGCATCTTCCAGCAAAGTCCTCCCTTGTCGTAACCTACAACTTGGCAATGGGAACAACTTGAATGGAAATCATCTATTGTACGACTGGCTGATGTTGCATTATCATCATTATCAAGAATAAAGTTCCAACGGGCACCTGTTTGATTTTCCATTCCTGGACAAGATCTTGATTCTACCCGAACATCACAATCCCAGAATTCTGCTGAGCACTCTACGGGTTCACTGGGTTCACAGCTTCCTAGCAGTCATGGCAAACTGTTGAACTTCTACAGTTGCTGGGAGGTGTTAACTTTCCCTAGCTACTTTTTTGTAACATTTTGTAACTTGTCTTGTTCTTGGGGGCCACCATCAGCCTCCCAACCGACAACCTATCCTGGGTCCTTGATCATTCTTGTGGGTTGTTATCACCCCGGTTATTGCAAGGCAAACTCCACATTTTGTCGGATTTTTGCTGGGTTGACTCAGCCTTTTTTTGTGGTTTTAACATGGTTTGACTCAATGTTTGGTGGGTTAACATGTTACCATCTTAAATACCCATTCAATGGGTTGTTTGCAGCTTGAGCTTCCCTTTTTGTTGCGAAATGTTGTGAAAAAATAAACATCCTGCTACTCCACGTCCTGCGATCGCAGCCCTTCAAGAGACTTGCTGCGGCTCTTTTGACCTCGCGGTATGGGTATGTTTTTTTTCCAGGGCCTTAATAAACGGACTGGTGACGATTGGTCGCATTTTGCGGATGAAACAGTCTAAGCCTGGACTGGGAAGTTTCCAAGCATTGAGTTATACCTGACCTAAACCTTCATTTTTTGAGAAATGGTGGTGGTTTATTGCAACAGAAATTTGAGAAAGACCATCTACTTGGAGAGAAATGGCAGGGTACTAATTGAACCTGGAATTGCTTGATGACCCATTGCCTCGTTTGATTACCAGAAAATCCAATGGATCATCCCAATTGGTAAGTTATTGCCATCACCCTGATGGCTAAGTTCAATTTTTGTCGCAGACTTATTCCATTTATGAATGAGGTACGGGTATAATATGGGGGTTGTTTGGAAATAGAGTTCTCTGAGAATCCAAGAGGGTTATCATCACTTTCATTTAAATTGCAACTTCTTCAGATTCTTGGGTAGTAGATCTCATCACTATCCCAGTGCATCCCTACTAGATTCCCATTAAACCGCATGTTATTCCACTTGTTAACGAACTACCAGCTTGGAATGACCCCCAAACATCCAAAATCTCATCTGACTCGGAGCCCGGCTCCCATCCACTGTCAGTGGTGTAGTCCTGCGACCCATCACTGAAGCGAGGTCATGCCTTGTATTAACATGGCAATGTATGGCACAGGGAATTCCCCCTACAAATCGAGGTTTCCATGCGAACAGTATCTAAAAATGAGATTTCCCGGCAAGCCATGTTTGATTGCCTGGGGGCAGGGTTTATGAGGCTTCCCCACATTCATCAACCTGGACTAAATCAAAATCTGCCTTCCACATTCAAATGACAATTTGGGAAGGATGAGAAACAACATCTCCCAACACTCTGGCCTCTGATCTTTTTGGCAGCGAACCCTCAAAGGGAGTCGGCCAACGTGGAAGACTCCAGCGGCACAAAATGGCACAGATGCCCGCTGGAGCGGATTAAACTTTGTCAAAGCATGGATTATGAGGATCTGATTTAGAGAAAACTCAGCAAAAGTTGCAGCATTTAAATGTATATATATATATGTATATATATATATATATGTATGTATATATATAATATGTATATATATATACATATGTGGTACCCCCACCCCCCAAAGATCTACCATTTTTAGCCTTTTGCTAATCTGAAAGAGGTAATATTTGTTGGAAACCTTCTGCAAAAATAAAGTAAGTACACACGATTACTCTCAAAAAGGACAAGCACATACTCAGTGTTTTTTTTTAAAAAAAACAACAACAACATTTCTTGAAGGAAACAATATGCTGTAAATGGCAGTGTTCCTTTCCATGTCAAAAAAATACTTTTTATTCATAAGCCGCAGTGTTCCTTTAAGACAATGCATTACTTCTTTCAAGAAACAGTATCCCTACAACATATACAGCATTCCTCTAAACATGCAGTGTTCCTTTCGAAGAAGCGCAATCTTCCTTTCAGAATAATAGTGGGCCTTCCTTCAATCATACAGTATTTTTTTTCAAAACACAAGATTCCTACACAATAATCACAATATGCATTTTGTGATTAACATTCATTGTTGCTGTCAAAAAGTGCAATGGTCAATGCTGCTTACATAGTTGATTGGTTTGTTCAGATGTTTCATTCATATTGAAGGCATATTGCACACATACAACCATGACCATCATGACCTGTGACTTTCAAAAAATGCTACGTAGACGTACACCCAAGGATTCTACTTCATCGCAATGCTTCTTTGTACTATTGCATGATATTGCATGCTTTTAAACGAATGGTTCACTCCCTTGTGAAGGAAGCTTTGCCCATACTTTCACCAACACTTCTTTAAGGAATGCCATAATCGCTAAAAATGGGTACTCAAAGGATTCCATTCTGAAATATGTAATGCTGTCCTCCTTCGGCAAATTCCTTTACACCTTCAAAAGAACGTTGCACAGCTGTAAGTCTCTTTGAAAATAAATCTATATAGATATAAGGCACATATTGGACGATGTTGTTTTGAACACAAACTTCCAAGTCCATGCTGAAACTTGTTTATTCTATTTTCAAGTCCTGGCTGTGTTGTATTTCTGCCAATGGTTTTAAGTAACTTTCAAGGAGGGTGCTCAACCCATGAGAAAACCAACAAAACACCTGGATGATGTCCATGAGAGGTGGGCTGAGACATGGTGTCCGATTCTTTTAACGGTATAGCCGTCGAAAGATCATAAACGTACGTTCTACTTGAAACAGCTCAACCTTTTCAAATTGACATGCTAGCTTAGTATGAACGTAAGTTATACTCAAGACATAGTCTGGAAGGGGGAAGAACTAAGCGGCGGGGGGGCTAGCATATATGTATATATATATATACACACACAGTATATATGTACCTGCTGTAGTGGCTCTGGTGAGAAAAAGAACACCCACAACTCTCGTGGAAGACGCTTGTGGAGTTTGCCAGAACATGCCAATAGTTTTCAGATCCTCTTCCAGCTTTAAGCTGTTGAAAAGCCGAACACTTGCATGCCAGCTTCCTTGCTGCTTCAAACCACGGACTTCTGCACAGATTGTAAAAAAACATGGCAAAGCCTATGTGGCCAACTGACAACTGATCTTCCCATGCTGAGCGAACATCCCATCAGAATCTATTCTCTTTATTCGTTGGATGTAAAGGATGCAAACCAGCATGCCCGGGTGATATGAAACAAAACCATTTCTATTACTATAGTTCTATCTTCCATATGATAAACAAAAGCTCGTAAATGGGACAATGCGATTAGGTTTCACAGCGATCTCCAAAGCGGCTTGCCGCTCTTGTCAGTCGGAGAGCGAGGACTTGGTGATCAAAGACCAAAGGTGGAAGCCTTCCAGGCCATTGCAATAGACAAATCATCTTAAATATATAGTGACATATAGTTATCATTCATCCATAGCATATATATATATAGTAAAATGGAACACATATATATATAGTTATCATATATATATATATATTTGTCTATATATAATTAGTACTGAAATGATGGAAATCCTGAGATCTCAGAAGATCTGCTGACATGCAGTGCCAGATGGTCGGCAGATTTTTTCAGCAACTTTTGTGCTTCGCGGGCTGTGTTAGAGGCACGCTTATCATCAATGCTGAGCCAAGCTGATTCAAATGATCACTTCATAAAATCAGCAGGGAAATCGAAACAACTGAGGTTTAGCACTACAAGGAACTCTCCAACACCCATGTTCAGATCATAAGAAACATGATGAATTGTGAGCTCAGCACTTGCGGCAGCTGCCGAGCTGTCTCCAGCATCAAAATCTGTTCATTCCAAAGCACTTTGACACACCAACTTGTGAACCTGGCGCTGGCTGGGGGAGAAAACTATCCCAGTGATGGAAAAACGGGATAGTTATTTTGTTGGACACCAATTCACCCGGTTTTCTATACATCGGGAGATACGTTTCATGAACTGTGTGAGATGCCTGCTGTATCTCCATCCTCACCAGTGCTAAGTCTGGTACCTTCCAATGAGATCTTTGGCACTCCCGGCCTTGGGATCCCAGCAACTTGTGCATCTCTGTGTTTCTACACATATGATATATTATAATAAGTATTAATATGTATGTGTACACACATACATAATCGTACATATATGATATATATATAGTTATATATATACTTATATCTATATATGATTATATATATATATATGTATGTGAATGGGTGTGCCCAAACTTTAGAAAAGACCAGTTTGGAATCCTTTTCGGTGCCCCATCCTTGGCCAAAGCCATCTACCCCGATGTTGATTTCTGAGTGCCGCAGACCGCAGTAGTATGTGCAATGACATCCTTGGCAGCGATTTCAGCTGATCAAATCCCAAGTTTGATCCATTGAATCCACAGCATGATAGAATAGTCAGAGTGTGGGTGACCTTCACAGACAATCACCGTCCTGTCTGCTGATTTCTGTCTATCCCTCTCTATCTCTCTCTCTCTATATATATATCTCTCTCTCTCGCTCTATCTATCTATCTACCTATCTATCTACCTATCTATCTACCTATCTATCTACCTATCTATCTATCTATCTAACTATCTATAAGTAATCTATCTAAGTAATCTATCTAAGTAATCTATCTAAGTAATCTATCTAAGTAATCTATCTAAGTAATCTATCTAAGTAATCTATCTAAGTAATCTATCTAAGTAATCTATCTATCTATCGATCTATCTATCTATATCTATCTATCTATCTACCTATCTATCTATCTATCTGTCTGTCTGTCTGTCTGTATCTATCTATCTTTCTACCTATCTATCTACCTACCTATCTATCTGTCTAAGTAATCTATCTATCTATCTATCTATCTGACTATCTAAGTAATCTATCTATCATCTATCTGTCTATCTAAGTTACCTATGTATTTATCTATCTATCTATCTAATTAATCTATCTATCTATCTATCGATCGATCTATCTATCTATCTATCTATCTGTATTGTACAAGCCACGTTCAAACCACTGTCCGAATCCGCAGCACTTGCAATTGGGCCCCTCAACGGGAGCAGCAATTTGCCCGTGACACAGGCTGACTGCAGTAGCCGCAGCGCTCCATCCTTGAGAGGCTCGGTTTAAAAAACCGAAAGATGTGGAAAAACCACCATGGAAGTAGATCATGTCCTAGGGGAAACGATGAAATAACATGGATTTTTTGGGATTTTCCACATCTTTCTGTTAGTTTACCAAAGCGTAATTGACCACAATTATTCAGCAAGATTGGGATCAATTTTCGCAATGGAAGACCCCTGGCTATGACATGATCCAAACAAATCCTGGCTATGCAGGATCCAGTAGAACGATGACCTGTTCCCATTTTGGCCATGTCAGGTAAGACAAGTGCTGTAGCAATTTTTTGTTGATGAACATCCGTACATTTTGAGACAATCCAGACCTATATTGTTGGTGATATCCCATTATATTCTCAGTATGACATCCAGATTATTTGGTTGCTTACATAACCCCATTATATCCATGCATACGGTATGTGTATATATATATGTGCATGTAATTACAACTATGTAATTATATAATTATATATAAATACACACCATGTGTATATATAATAATACCTTTACCTATATGATATCCATAATCCATGATCTTTCTCCCAAAAAACATATAAAAAAAACAGCTGCGCCCCTGGGATCGTCTGAGTACAGCTGCCCAGCTCCACATTGTGCACATTTGGAAGCGAGTCCGTTGCCTTGGCTGTGGATCCTCATAGAATTGGGGTACCCATGGGCTATCGCTTTTTGAACACACCTGTAAACTCACGCTATGGAAATCACTGGCTTTCCCAATGGTTCATGGTGGATTTTCCAAGCCATCGATCATGGCGGAACGTGGCTTGGGGCTCCGGGCACTGGGAGCATTTTGCCCCAAAACCTCCCAAGGCATTCCTGGGAATCTGGGACCGGAAGGCATGTCTGTTCTTCGGAATGAAACTTGGATTTTGTCAACTGAACCACAAATCAAAGATGATTCAAGGATATCAATTTGAGTATATAATAAATATATGTATATATATATATAATATTATACTTACTGATCTTACTGCACCCGGTGCTAGCGAACATCCCGGCCTTTTGTTGGCTCATCACTTTCATTTGTCAACTCCCCATGTTTCATGTTTGACCCGGGCTGAGACTCCCAACGAGCCCGTCATCGGTGGCGCCTGACCATTGCTGATGCACCACGTCATGGCGGGGGACATTCTCAAATATCACATGCTCGAATTGGCAGAATCAACATGGGTCATTAAATGTCCCCATTGAACATCACCCAACCATTAGGTATATATGGTCTATAATGGCTACTATAAGGTGATGTCCAATATTCCCAAAATGGGACATTTAATGACCCATGATCAAACTCCAATCTGTTTTCCAGAGTTACAGTGAAGGGCCACATTGCTGAGTTCAGTTTACTTCTACATTTTCTATTCATTTTTCTGTGGAAGTAGCTCTGGAAGTGCATAATCCAGCTTGCGATCGTATCATGCTATGTGATCTACGTATTGAAATATTTTTTGGATTTTATTTGTTAGTTCTTTGTTATTGTAGTGATTTAGTTATTCAATCCTTTTAGTGTCGTTATGTGTATAATTATTCATGTTCTTCGTTCGTTCGTTCCTTTGTTCGTTAGCTAGTTAGTTGTGCGCGTATAGAAATGTACATGTGCATCCCGATTTTGGGGTTATCTCCAAATCCGAAAGACTAATCCTCATGATTTGGAAAATCCGAAGCATCAAAAAAGATCAAAAAAGCATGCATTTTATTTTTTTGTGCTTTCATCCCCATACCAGTAATGTGAAGTAACCCCTTTCCATCCACTGCTTAATCATGTCAATTCCTGGTAAACTCACCGGTGGTTCATGCCAGTGGATTTGAAACCCAGTGAAATAACATGAACTAACCATCTTATTATATAGCTCTACTTCTTAACCTCTTAACTTCTAACCCATAGAATTATTGAAGTGAAAAATGATGGAAAAATGATTAAAAATAATAATAAGTGCACAGTGGACCTACTAACCCCATGGCCCTTTTTGTAACCTCCATTTACTTTCCTTTTTCCAGACACCGGAAAATAGCCATCACCTGGCCTGCGCCAAGCTTGCTGCGCTTGGAGCCTTTGCATCACTCACTGGACGGCGCCGAGACAAGTTTTCTTCCGCGGCCCTGACGCTCCAGCGGTGTTTATATAATCTGAAGACTAGGGTCGAAAAAAATACTGTTTCTTCAAATTGTACAAGTATGGGCCGTGAAGTTGCTTTTCATGTCTTTAATTAGTTTATTGTAAGATTTGTATAGATATGTTGCGTTTGAAGGTTGGGTCCCAAAAAATAATGAGATACACACACATGAAAAGGGTTCTTGGTGTCAGATGTCCTATATAAGTCTTCAGATGAGGACTGCCAAACAAGTCATACAAAGTATAAGCATGGAACGTTAAAAACATCACGAACATGGTAGGGAACTGTTTTTCTCGAGCAGAACATCGAGGAGATAAGAAAATATGTGGGAACTGCCACTGGTTTCACCTTTTCAACACCTGAAAAGTTGAAACAACTTCAACCGAAACATGTCCAGGCCCTGGTCTCCGTAGCTTTACGTCACAAGAATGTTTGGAAACAGCGTCAACCAGCCATGATAAATCCAGAGAGCCAAACACGGCATCTTTTGGGCTGTACGGTTGTACCATTTTGTGCCTTTGATTCTTGCAAAGTCTCGGATCATATGCAAATCCTGCAGAATACCTTTGAGATCCCATGAGACACACAGACTGAGTGCAAGGCTCAGGAAATTACCACGCCATGAACAATTCAACTCGATCGAACAGGTTCAAATAGGGGTGACAAATGGGTACACCAGCAGGTCAACAGGGTCTTAATAAGTCTTAATGGTCCAAAAGATCCAAAAGATGAGGAATCAACAACTCATTAACCCTTCTAATAATGGGATTATTAGTAATAACATTAATAATGGTTAATAACCATATATAATTATATAATGATAATCATGAGTTGACTATTGTTGATTCCTTTACTGCAGATTAGTCGATGGATTTCTGATGATTTCTGTCCCCGATGACTTGGCAACTTGGATTTGCCAAGGACTTGCAGGGATGACAGAAACACATCCAAACTCTTCTCAGTAGATTCACAGAATGGTGGATTCGCCAAGATTAATTAAGAAAATAATAGAAAATCATAGAAATTCATAGAAAATCATAGAACATCAATAATCATTTTCGCAAAATCCAAAATGATACACAAATCATTCCCAGCCCCATAACCCCGCCTCAACCAATCTAACGCCTCTTGATCGCGGTTGCCGGTCAATTTCAGGACCTTCTGGGCATCCTGCACCAGCAGTTGGGTGACCAACGACATCCCCAAAAAAAACTGTATGGTTACCCTCTGGTAAACTAACATAGCTATGGAAAATCACAATTTTTAATGGGAAAATCCACTATAAATGGCCATGTTCAATAGCTATGTTAGTTTACCAGAGGGTACTGCAATACCAACAAAACATGATCGTTTTTCAAAGCCATCCCCAAATCTGGATAAATCTGGCGATCCTTTGGGCCTTTGCAACCAGCGATCCTTTTTTAGTACTGGCCGTGCTTGTTTTGGCCCACCGTGGCCCATGTCCAATTGGGATCATCGTCGAACTTAAGTCGTCCTCCTGTAGCTCGGCGAAGCAACCGATGGCTTTCCAGCATTTGGCGCCTGGCGTTGAGTCAACGAGTTCACTGACATCCATACGGATATAGCTGGCACAAAAGTTACAAGCTGGAGACAGAAGCACCCAACAAGGCTTCAAACGACAAATGTTGAAAGCTCATGGAGCTGGTTGGTTCCGCTATGTTTCAATGCATCAGAGCATATCCCTGCGATTGCAACTGAGCATGAGACGCGACTTGATAATATCAACCTGCACGGAATTGATGAAGTGCTTGGCGAGTGGAAAGTCCCCCAAGGAGTGGATCCCTGGGATAGTTGGCGAGCTATAGTCCTGGCTACCTGTGGATGACCGAAGTGGGTTTTGGCCAAAAATCAGGCACCCCAAAATCCAGTTGCTTTCAACCTCATTCTCCGTGGTAAGATTGCCAAGAATGAATTAGGGTTCCATTCCCCGTTCCGGGACCCGAGTAGATCTTGAAGCGAAATGGACCATCATGGCCTCCACATCCAAATCGACAGCACGCTGCTGGGAGCAGGCTTTGAGGGCCTGACAGGAATGGTTCATAGCGCGCATGGGAAAACATGTTTGGTTCGATGGACCTACCGATTGGTTTAACATCTGCAGTATACCCTGGTGTCTATCTCCCAGACATATGGGTTATGCTTATCTGTATGATGTCCCTTACCTGGAAGAGTAAACATTGTGGACAATCCCAAATTAGGGGGAAGTTTGGTAGCGCTCCAATGAAGGTGACAGACACACATGACTGAAGAGACAAGTCATTTGAACACGGACTCTGAAGTATCTTGATATTGAATTTTGATTCAGTATATGAATGGTTAGCTTGCTTGGATGTTGGGGGTGCAAAATCGCAAACAGAGCCCCAACTTCCAAATAAGAAAAAACACCAGCATGGATAAATATGGATAAACACAGATAAATATGGATACATGGGAGCCCCAAAATGAACCGATCCAGATAGATCCAGTACTGGTGAACCAGGGTATAACAAGGGTGGCCAGCCTCTGAGAAAAGGCCTGCAGCAGCTTTGAACCGTCCAGCCTGCGTCGTCTCCGTTAGGTCGGTTAAAGTTCAAGAGTGTGAGTGAATCATCGGGACTGCGGAGAATTGTAAAACATTGTATGCATATATAAAATATAATATATATATAAATATTATATATAATATATATATTATATATATATTGTATATATATATACTGTATATACTATAAGGGTACTGCGCGGACGCCGCGGCCTTACAAGCAGGAAGGGTGCAAGAATGTGTTTTTTGGAGGAAGCGTTGTATGCACGGAATTTGTCCACACGGGGCGCCTTTCCTTGAAATGATGCCATGGGGCAGTTGGGCTTTTGTCGGTCGAGCTGCTCAATACGGGCAGCAATGACTGTGCTTCCGCCAAGCTGGCAGCCGCACATGTACATGATACTGTATGTAGTATTATTATTATTACTATCATTAGCATTATTAGTTTATTATTATTAATTAATAATATTATTATTATTGCTATTACTATTGCATCATTGTATATGTTTTGTATAATATAACACTATTATGTATTATTATATTATTATACATTATGATATATCAGTAAAAATAATTGTGTATTCGTTATTGATTATTATTACATATTACTATAAACTATTGTAGATTAGTATTGATTACCATGTATGAATAACATATATTATTATTAGTATTAATTATTATATATTATTACATATTATTATATATTATTACATACTATTATATATTATTATATATTATTATTTATAATTATATATTATTATATATTATTATATATTATTATATATTATTAATATATTACTAATATATTATTATATATTATTATATATTATTATTACTATAATTATTCTTGTATATTATTGTATATCATTATATAGTTGGGGACGTATACTTAGAACATCAATTGGAAAAAATGTCAAGCCTTCACAGAGGGGATGTTCTAAGTATCACTTAGAAAATCAGTAAAAAAAAACATATACTTAGAACATATCCAACATATATACTTAGAACATCCCAGGGGGAACCAATGGGAGGAACCATATAGATGTTCGAAGTGTTTGTCCTGCAGAGATATTATACACTATATACACTAAGGTAGGGAGAATCTCCAGCGATGATTAGTCCTGTGTTCATACAGCTTTGGATATTAAAAAATACTATAATATATGTATATATATATAATATACATTGACATATGAACTTGCATTTGGAAGAATCTGTATACGTATATTCCAGCCGACACTGAATCCAATCTCTTCTTGGCCATCCAGTTCCTTATCCACCTTATCTTGAGGGCTTGTGCATAGACTAGACTCCACTTGGCTGAGTTGCATTCTTCGTTTCCAGGAAGGCCACAGGTAGGCGGCAGAGACTGCACTTAGAACATCCCAAATTAACCCAAATTATGTTTTGAAAGATCTAGACGTGTGGTTCTGTCCCTTTTCTTCAGGTCTTGTGCATAGACTCCATTAGGCTGAAAAACCTTGTATATTCTCAATTTCCGGGATGCCCATAAATAGGTAGCAGAGTCTACACTTAGAACATCCCAAATTATGTTTCAAATGATCTAGACGCGTGATCTGTTCCTGATCTTAAGGGCTTGTGCATAGACTCCATTTGGCTGAAGCACCTTTCGCATTCTTCGTTTCCAGGATGCCCACAGGTAGGTGGTAGAGTCAACACGTAGAACATCCCAGCTTATGTTTTAAGATATCTAAGAATCTAGACGCGTGATTCATCGTGATTCAGCCCCCTATCTTGAGGGCTTATGCAGTAAGTCCATTTAGTATTCGCCCATTTTTGAGCCCCAAATCATCCAAAATTAAACAATTTTACTATTGAAACCTAGGCTTTTGGCCTACCCTCATTAGGAAACCTCCAAATTTCAGAGACCTTTCCCATTTCAGCTAAGATTGTGTGGGATATTGTTCTGGAAGAAAAGGTAGTTTTTTCAGCAGCACTGAGGGGAGAAAGCGTTCTAAGTGTGGTGTTCACAAACGTATTTGTGAGTATACATGCAGATTTACCAAAGTCAATGGACATGTTTCAAGTATATGGTCTGTTTATGTTCTAAGTATGCAAAAATCAATGGAGATGTTCTAAGTATAGTGTCCGTTTATGTTCTAAGTAAGGGGTTGAACAATTTGGAAAATAATGTTCTAAGTAGTTGTCCCCAACTATATATTCCACATTATTCCACATTGTCATACATGATTAGATAGTGTTCTATCTTATTATGTATTATTATATGTTATAAATTATTGCTATATATATTTATATATATGTATCAAATGATATACTATTATTATATATTGGTTTAGTAATATATTTCATATTATACAATATCATGTATAATAATCATAATTATTCGTAATTATTATGATTATATATCGTTGTTATTGGTCTTATTATTATGGATTGCTGTATATTGTATATTTAAAGTTATAGTCATATCTGAATCATAGCCTGCCCCGCAAAAAAAAACGATATTAGAATTGTGAATAGGGTTTAGGGTCAAATTGTTTTCCAAATGAGGCTTCTAGTGAGTTTGAACAAATCCTTTGAACATCAGTGTCTCAAAAGACGCATCCGTCAAGCCTAGCCATGCTTGAAAGCTTGCGTGTTTTTTTCTGGTACTGAACCATTTCAAGAAAATTCTCAGTTCATGGCAGCAATCCAGTCCTCTTCCATATCCAGAGGCTCAAAGCCCTTAAACCCTCCACCACAGTTGCCTTCACCATTTGGTTGCCACGCTCCACATATTCTTGCCTCAGGATTTCGATACATTTATGGCTTCCAGTGCTTTGAAGGCTGAACATATCCACCTTGATGTTGAGATGCCTTTGTCATAGGGGAATCATCCCCAAATTTCATGCAGAGTGACATGTTTGGAACCAAATTGACTCCTATTACTTGACGGCAATTTTGGTGTTATAGTGTTTGTTATACACCATCTTCAGACTTCAGACACACCCAAATGTCAATAGAGAGGATTAAATCATCCAGCAAACTCTGGAGAAGGTCAGTGCAAGAATGGCCCGAATGGCCCAAGCAAACAACAACAGTTGTCTTGCAGGAAGCTCTTGATTTTTATGGATTTTCCAGATCTATTTATCTCAGGTACCCTCCAGTACATCAATATAGTTGTTCAATGCAGATGTATGAATACATAGATTGAACACATCTGGGGGGTAGCATATTATATATATATGTATCTGTTTTACCAACACACACATATATATATATACACATAATAATAATAATAAAATAACAATAATAATAATATACATTATATATATGGTATAGAAATGATCTTATATATATATATATAAATAGACGGAACACCCACCATTTGGTAATCTTTCGACGGACACCCATAGATTTATAAAGTTTGTTTACCCCTTCCCAGCTGTCAGGACCCTGCATGTCCACCGGCTCCCCGTCATTTCCAAAAGCGGGATCCTCAATGCCGAGGAAATCAACGGGTGCTTCTGCAGCCAGTCAATGTTTATGAATGGGTCGCTGTGGGTCAAAATGATCACAAAAATTGGATGGTTAAAGACTCAACCTGACCAAATCAATCGCGGGTTGGTGATATTTACCGAAAGCTTGACCGGGAATTTCCCAATGACATCGTAGCTTTACCGGGAAATGGTGGAATGCCAGAATGCCGTGAAGATCAATGCAGAATTGGTGTTTGTTACTTCCGGGTAGCTTTCCGACCATAGACCATCCGCATCTTCATGGTTTTTCTGTCAAAACTAATTAGTCAAAGTCTGCCACCCCTAAAGAGCAAAGGATGCACAACACGTTGCCGAAAAATATCACATATTTATGTTATAGAGATAGTACAAATTAGTATAATAATGTATAATAATGTATAATAATGTATAATAATGTATAATAATGTATAATAATGTATAATATAATTTAATATCAGAAGATATAAAAGTTACCAAAATATGCGCTTGTTGCAATTCGCAGATTGAATCGTATAGGTTTCTGATGCTTTTTAGCTGGGTGAGGTGAGCCGCTTCACTTTTCGGTGGCATCATGGCTTCGGATGGACCGAGAATCGACACTTTAAGTGTCAGAACGCTAAAGCCCTGCATATTATGCAGCAAAAAACAAGCACCAATGGTCAAAAGTGGCAGCAGAATCATGTCGGCCATGGCAAAATCTTACTGTAAATAGCGTCAAATAGCGTGAGCAACGTGGCATTTGACGATGATTCCGACTTGGCTGCCATAATATAAGTTTTGACATGTGCGTGTTGCAAACAGTCTTTCAAAAAGTGTCACAACTGCTTCTGGATGAGACTGCTTCCTTCATGTTTCACCCGTTGACGTGCAAACAACTCAAGTATCATTTCCTTTGGAGCATTGCCAATAATACATTTTTTTTTGCGATGATTGAATCAGCAATATGATACAAGTAGGATATCAATGGATATCAATGGATATTATATAATACAAATACAACAGAATTCAGGTGGGGAGAATCTTAGGGGCAACATCTGGATGTGACACCTGGAAGAGAAGAATTAGCTAGGATGATCTAGGCATATCTAGGCAAGTTGTGCCTGTCTCCAACGCATCCCACGTGTCCATCATGTCCAACGTGTCCAACGTGTCCAACGGATTGGTGTGGATTGGGCGCAGAATGGATCAGGAATCCTGGATCACATTGGATCACCAGGTAGGGCTCTGTGCACAACTTCGCCCAATCCACACCAGGTGTCTTGCAAAGGTACCCGTGTACCTTTTGCGGCTACAGATACTACATTGATTACAAAACATGCTGTTGCGTCTGTCACGCCAAAAGAAGTCAGGGTGCCAACTTGCGCTGTCGTGTTCGTGTTGTGGAAAAACACAGCTGTCACCAGTGTCGACCCCATACTTCTTGGTTGCATTCATGAAAAAAGATGGAAAAGAACTGACGGGATGACATAGAAGCACAGAAAGAAACAGCAACAGAATACGAGCCTGACGAGAAAACAGCGCAGCAATTAATTAAAATATTCATATACATATATATAATTATATATATATATACAAAACTTTAATAGTCACGAGACCGACACCGCACAATTCAGACTTGACATCGCCCTGCAATGAACCTGTGATCCCTGCGTGTTGCTCCAGTAAAATTGGTAGTAAAAACAACCATTTGGGAGATCTCCCTTCAAGATCCTTCAAGCGTTTCAATCATCTCCCTCATTCCAACGACAAACTGGCCACTCATTGGCCGCTCTCATTTCACCGGTGCACTCTGACTTCTGAAAGGGGCAAACTCGAATGAAGTTCGAGGTTGGATGTTGGGTGCATCCGGGGGGTCCATGTTGAGTCTCGGCTTGCAGACTGGCCACTTCAAGAGCAGAGAAACATGAAGCAAACAACTTGGACAATGATGAATAGTTGACTGGGGATCTGGTGAACGCATAGCTGAATCCCCTGTGAATGAATATTTTGGGGAATGACATAAACCTATGAACACCCTGATGGACACAATCACTCATATATCGTTTGCCATACACATCACATTTCACTTCCGTTGCTTTTCAGAGTTGTAGGTGCATGGCACACTGGTCCAAACAAAACATACAAAGCCTAGTTGACACAGGGGACGAGATCGCAGGGGATCTCATTGACGCTGGAATCCAAGGGGCACCCCGCTTGCAGCAAATCATAAGACCGCTGTTGTGCGCAACCGGCTTCCGTAGTCAAGGGTCAGTAGATTGCTAGATCCTTCTATAATATTGTATAACATTGTACAATATACATGTATAAACGATCTGCGGAAAGTATTTGGTACCTCACGTGATCGACAGGGTGTTCCTACCTTGTTCTCCATTCCCGTACGTTTTTTTTCTGCCTGACCTCGTTCTCCAACGCGGCACTTTTTTGTTGTAGCTAAATGCTAGGGATGAAATGCCTACCTCGTTCCAGGGGTGTTCCTACCTCGTTTTGCAATGTACAGCAAACATGCCGTTTTCTACAAACTGGCACACCCCAAGATTAGTCTTCACTTCACTAAATAAAAGAAGTCGCTCAGATAGAGAATCAACAAACCCACATACCAGTATCTTGGGTCCACAACATGTGAACTGCTTCCCTTAGAACCTCCCCTGGGGTGTATCTTCACAGCAAGGCCCATCAACAGAATCAAATTTCCCATAACAAGACTACCCCCCGGAAAGCAGACATGGCAATGGCAATGGAAAACTTCCTCATTTATAGATGATATTCCCATGAAGCCTTATTTAGTCAAAGTTACATATCGTCGCAGATTATAGCAAATTTCCCAGCCAGCCATGTTTGATTACCCAAGGTAATTTACAAGCAGTGGTAAACTCTATGGACCAGGAAACCTTGTTATCTTTAATCTTGCAAGCATGCTACCCTTGCAACAAGTCAGCCTCGGATCCTAAATTTGACACTGGAAATGGGTCAAAACCTTGGTATTCTGGGCTTCACATCACAACTTGCAGGGATGGATGTTAAGGTCCCACGATGGTTGACCCACCCCGTTATGTTGGTGCCAAGAGAGTCGTCAAGACCGAGACAAATCTTCCAGCATTAACAGCTCTCAGCGCAGCTGGCAATTTTAAAGAAAAAAACACTTCTGGACCACTGGGTACGGGCCACCACCATTGGGTAGGCCTTGAAATGATACATTATAATGAATGTGCTATGATTCGCGTGTTGACTGTGGCCACCGTGGCGTGGCTCCTCAGCCTCGCGACTTGGGTCTGGCCAGTGCAAAGCTATTCAGCTCTGGAAGGTTCTTGGCGGGCTCGGCTGGCATGTGCGGCAGCTCCATCCTAGACGCTCGACAAAAATGGGTATCCCAGTTAGTTTGTGGGTGAAACCATGCAAATATAGCCCAGCTATATGTGGAATATAGCCTAGCTATGCCTAGCTCAATAGTATATGAATCATGGTCAATCCCAGTGTTTTCTTCAAGTTTGTTTTTCCAATAACTGCCACCTGGGTCTATGGATGAACCACCATTTCTTACAATATACACAAAATGGAGGATTCTCCACTAGCATGTTCAGTTACGAGGGAATGGATTGGTTTCAACAAGTTCTCGAATCCCTAATTTCCTGGTTGACTTCATTCTCTCCCAGACTCTGACTGAGTAATCCTGGCATTTCTAGCCATAACATGACAGGATACTGTATCTGTTCAACTGCTAAGACGTGTCAATGCCTTGACAGCTACTGGACATTACAGGACATAGCACATGGCAAAAGATCTGCTTGGAAACTCAAAAGGAATTGATCCTTCGGAAGAAAGGATGTGAACAGCCTTTCGTCGGAATTGCGGTTTGTTGCTGTTTCAGACAAAATTACATTACATGAGATGAAATGGAATGCAACCAGCCAGAATTCTCCAATCCCTGGAAGGAGAAACTATTGCACAAAGGCTCAATGAATGGAGGTTCCCGGCTCATGGATAATGATCATCCCCAATACATACATAAAGCGTCACAAAGGGTACAGTATATACCCTGTGGGTCGGAAACCTATTGGGAATAGGTCTTTGGAGAAGAGACCTAAACCTGAATCCTGGGACCTAGCTAGGGAAGGTGCAGCAGGGGTTCAAGATGTGCACAGCCAAGAGACATATCATTTTCCAGAATTTCTTTCAATGGTTCTTGAAGAGAAACAATCTAAGACAATAAGATATAGAAGCGGAATGCTGGAAGGTAACACCCGGTGCTGAAACTTTGAGTTGAAAGCCGTAAGGGCCTGATGTACCATTATAGTTCAACTTCTTGAAGCTGTGATTGTCAACACAGCCTGCGCTGCTAAATCAATTTAAAAGAGACTGACAAAGTTTCCAAAACATAATGGAAACATGATTTCAGACCTGACAGTGGACAAAGCGTGGAGAAACTGTGGAAAGACCTATCTAGAGCGTGGACATGGGTACCAAGATTTTCAAAACTTAAACATGGGCATGTGACAAGGGAAAAATGAAGTGCAGTAGAAATCGTCAGTATGAACCAGGGTTTCAATCTGGATACTCTTGATGGCACAAGAATTCAAAAACATACAGTTTTAAGGCTATCATATCCTTGGTCCTTGTTCAGGCCTTTTGTTGTGCATTTAGGTCTTTAGCTAGCGACCTATCCCCGTTCGGATTTTTGACTTTTAGGGTATATGTAACCCAGTGTAACACCAAAAATATCCGAAAATAAGATCCTCAACTGGGGTATCTGGTGTCACTGCCATGTTTTTCCAGGTCCCAATTCGCCACGTCAGGTTTCGAGTGCGGCTCTTTCAGGGGCAAGGGCAAGTTCCAGGGCTCGCTTCCGGCAAATCTCACAGGCGCTTTCCTGGCGATGATCATGTCATTGGGGAAATAGCTGTGTCATGTTATGTGTCCCAAAAAAAAACATCATGTGGGTAAAACATGGTAAAACATGGTAAAACATGGTAAAACATGGTAAAACATGGTAAACCAATAATAAACCATGCTCCAAATCACCATAGATAGGTATGGTATAAACATGTATAAACCATTCCCAAATGGGTGGTTTATTATTGGTTTTCCCACATTACTAAACATCATTTGACAATCTCTTAAACATGATTTCCGTGATATTCCGTGTACGGCAAAAAAGTCCTCTTAAATGCACGCCACCGACAAATCGAGAAATGTACGACCTTGGGCAAGCCTAAATAGTGTAAAAATTGATTCCCAACAACAAATCCATCTGTCTGAAAGAACTCCCAATAGCAACACTATCTTAGCAGCGTATGCCCCCTTGAAAGAATGATCAAATAAGTGCCCAAAGTCGTCACAATACAAACATTGAACTTTTCCCAGGCGCACGGCTTCAAAACAATGAAACAATAGAATTATCAAAAGTTATGATGATTTCAAAATTGAACCTTTTCCAGGCGCGCGGCCTCCCGATACGATTTTCAGTGGCTGATACGACTTAACCCTAGTGCTAGTATGCAATAGAATCATACTGATTTGTCAAAAAGGAATTTTCACCATCCATAAGTCTAGAAGGAAACAGTACAACCCAGCAGCAAGCAGCGGGCAATGCGGCAGGCTGTTCCACACATGTTTAAGGCTTATCCAAGGTATCTCTATGGTGTGATGTTGTGCACTTGAACTTCCACATCCAGCAATATCGGTGTCTGAAAATGGGGTGTACCGTATACCCCAACAATGGCTATTTAAGGGAAACTAAGGATAAACTATGGTATTTTAGGGTACTCTATTTTCAGACAAACCCATATTGCAACCAACATCAAACGACGCCCGGTCCACTCATGGCCATTACTTTCTATAGAGGTTGTACGTTGTAATACGTTTGATTGGAACAGGGAGACGGGATACCCAAGCAATCAGGTAGCTCAAGCATTCTGTTGCACAGTTCTATTCATCTACAAAGCGGCACTTGATGTCGTTAGAAGCTGGATCCTGCAGAAAATGTTTCTTTCAGATTCAGCCAGGCATCATTGCAGAAAGCGGGGCCATGCATGGCGTGGCGGCCATGGGCTTCGTGGCTATGCTTGGCATGCTGGCAGAGTGGTCGAGTTCGGGTGACGCTTTGTGACTTTCCAGTGCTTCACGACCATGGCCTTCGACTGGTGACGTGATCTCTGTCAGTGTCATCCCATCCTCAGAAAATGGACCGGACAAGTCCATCCGGAAGTGATAAACTCGAATGGTAGATTTCACATTCCCGCTCCAGCTCAAAGGTACGTGTCTCCCTCAAAAAAATTGTTTTGCCCTAGATTTAGTATATTATATGGTTGGGATTGCATAGGTATATATATATATATTTGATGAAGCT
>Ga0126342_10005025_pt1 | contig 22895 bp, 22 predicted proteins | sample Cyp1metagenome_FD_92528 | JGI IMG/M metagenome (GOLD analysis project Ga0126342, IMG submission 92528) | Coral microbial communities from Lord Howe Island, Old Settlement Bay, Australia - Cyphastrea 1 metagenome | ecosystem: Host-associated > Invertebrates > Cnidaria > Coral ...
CCCATAAGCCCATGTCCCCCATTAATAATAACCATGGTTTGCCCCCGATTAATCAACCACCTTTCTGATCCATGAGATTTTAACAAATCCAATAGAATTCTATTGAGATCTAATTGACGTAAGCCATATCCAAATTTTTATGGTTCAGAGTTGCTTACTATTAAGGGGTGGTCGAGAAACTAGCCAGAAGGTACCCCCCTACCTACCAGGTGGGGGGGGGTTGATTAATCCGATGTTGGCATTAAAGCATTTTAAAGCTTATTCCTTCTACAACTGATCTTTCTTCACTGGTTGATAACCCCAAAGTATGGCAGGCATCCCCGGTGCCCTGACCCCGCTGCACGAGTGCGCCACCTCTGACGCCCTGCGCTGCGCTGAGCTGCTGGCGCCCTTGGCGCGGGACGCCGCCACGGTGGCCTCGAGGCAGCTGGAAGAGGCGCTCAACGGCGCCATGGAGGTGGACCAACAGGTGGGGCATGGGGGAGGATGGGGGGGAATAGAAAACTCAACTTTTTTTTGCCAGAAAAAGTTGGAGAGTTGGAATGCCAAGACACCGGGATTGGGGAATTCTAACCAACTATATATGGTGAATTGTGATGTATGTTGACAATTTATGGCGTATATACTGTATAATATATATATATATACTGTATATATATTTATCTACCTCAACAATGGGATGAAATATATTTGTTATACATATTTGTTTGTTGGGATGGAATGAAGCCAACCACTGGTATATTATTTGTCACAACTTCGTTGTGGGGCAAAATTGACAACCCGCTCTGACTTGACATATGTTTACCATGTTCAACGCGCCACTGCCAGAAACCATTTTTGTGATGGTCCGCAATCTGGACCATGCTCAGATAGGTTGGCAAATCATTTTTTTTTCGCGCTGGATGGCAGACAAAGATTAGACGTGAAAACGTACATCCAATCCATCCATTGAAACGATACCAGCCTCCAGTCCTCAGGATTCAGCTGCCAACCCAACGGACGAGCCGCAAGATGTGAGTGAAGTTCAGTGGAGTCGATTTCTGGACCCACTGCAGGTGGGAGATCTCCAAACATTTCCCCAACAACACAATGTGTTCACTAGAACTGGTTCATCCTCATCCTCATTCAAAAAAGATCCTGCTTGTAGCCATCCTCACAGCCCCCATCCCCAACGGGTGCCCACCCATCAGCCTCCAGCACCAGGCCAAGTTGGGTCACCACGGCAGCAGCCCGTTGCACTTGGCCGCCGAAAGCGACAGCCCCGGTGTGGTCCGTGCGCTGCTGCGCTGCAACGCGGACCCACAGCTGGGGGATGACCAGGGCGACACGGCACTGCACTGCGCGGTGCTGTATGGGTCACCCAAGGTGGGGGCTGGTCATGGGAAATTTCGGGTTTTGAAGGGGAAATGGTCAAAATCTATAGAGTGTGCGGTAAATCTTTTTTCTTTTAGATGGGGCACCCGATTTTTTTTGGTGAGATGGGAGAATTATCTATGAATGATTGGGTTGGGGTATTGAACATCGCCTTTTCATGGTCTGAGAATAGTCATGGCCTGAAACTGAACGCTAATGTACCAATCATGACAAACGTTCTTGGGACCTGTGTACTGTGAGGAGAAGGGATCATTGTTTGTTTTTTTTGGGATGTAGGATTGCGTGGGCGAAGGTGTCTAGCCAACCTAGGATATGATGGGATAGAGCTGGTTTTCTGTCGGCCACTCTTGATTTCCCCAGAGGGGAACTGACAATTTGAGGAATCCAACGTGAATTCTTTCCTTTTTTGGGTCCCCAAAAGCACATCTAAGTATGGTGATGATGGCTCAAACTCATTGAAACCCAGAATGATTTGGTTATATAAACTCTAGGAATGACAACGAAACATTTTGTTGGTGCGTTGGAACATGACCGTCTAAAACGGTGGAAAATATATTTGTTTTTTCTTGTGTACATCTGCATCATAGTATATACAGTATATACATGATGGTTGGGATCTAGTGGGGATGTAGCCATAACCCTGGTAATGATTGTAGAGTTCCCACTTTCAATGGAAATGGTGAGGCTGGTGAGGTCTCCAGATGTCTCCAGTGGAATGCCACGACACAACCGGCAGGCCCTACAGGCCTTGTTGGATGGGGGTGCCATTTGCTGCGAGAATGGCAGCGGCGAGCTGCCATTGCATCTGATGGCTGAGTTTGGACCGGGAGGCCTTCCGCCTTGGAAGGGCCGGGTGAACTGCTTTGGAGGATGCTTTGGGGAAATGATGAGCTGACAGTCAAACTGTTCATAGTTCTAATAGTTCTCAATAATTCGTGTAATCCTACGTAGCTATGACCTATATAATCCTGATGATTGTAAAAATAATCGTCATCAGCATCATTTTCTCCATGATTCTTGCTGCTTGTGCTGCTGCTCCGAGCATCACAGACTCTACAAGTGAGTCGAAAAGGTGATGTTTCTTTTTGCCCACGTTTTAGGCTATTTGGACAGTCAGGATATGTTCGAGATGACGGGAAAAAAGTAGCGCCCGGTCATCCCTCCTGCCAGGTGACGAGTGCGATTTACCACCTCAACTGGAAAAACGCCACTTCGCACGCAGCATGCGCGCGCAGGAGGTGTTGCTGGAAGCATTGCACAGCAAGGGCTTGCTGACAGCCGCCTTGGCACATAAAGCCAGTGGTGACATGCAGAACACTCCATTGCACGCAGTGGTGCGCAATGATCACATGGGTGCCCAGCATGCAGTGCAGCTTCTGGCCAAGGCGCGAGCAGATTTGGAGGCTCAAAATGAAGAGGGCCAAACCCCATTGAGCTTGTCCATGCGCAGATGCCTGTCATAATTTCTCGAGAATTCAGCTTGTTGTTTTATAGGACCACCTATTTTTGAAGTGAACCTCCCCATGCAAAATATCAACGGTCTACATATTCACCAGATTTCACCAGCATCCAAGGATACGGCAGAACTGGGAAGGTCTGCCAACTTCTGCGAGAGCTGGGGGCCAAGGAGCCTGCAGCACTCCCTGGGGATCTTGCAGGTGCATTGGGTGGATATCTTCGACCCTTGGTGCCACCTGTGTCACAAACACCCGAAACGGTACCTTCGGAGATGGAGGTGGATGGCGTACAGCTGCCGATCGAATCGCAGTGAGTCATTGGTTGGGCAATGTGAGTTCTCACTGGCCGTTTCGTTGCAGACCGAAAAGTGGAGCAATGAAAAAAACATGGGTGTGGCATGGTGTGGTACTGCGGACGCTGTTTGAAGCCGTTGTGTTGCAAGAGATCCCTTTCTGGCGGGCTTCAACTAGCAGATGATAGATGTATCATTCCACAGGTCCGATCCAGACATGGGAATGTCTTAGACCTCAGATGGTCGTATCAGCTGGTGCCATCTAGTCATGATACCCATTGTGGTGAAACTGCTGATTGAATCGAATCCCATCAAAAAAGGTGAATTTTTCCAAGTGTTGGTAAGTATACTCCAAACTGATGGTCGAATCCACAAAATCCATGGTTTGGTTCAATTTCTCTGAAAGGGTTTCTACCAAATCCCCTGAGTTTTCGGATGACATCCCCAACGATCCGCATAGGTTACACGGAGTTTGTGGATGCCCTGGAACGTGCGGAAGAGGAGTGCCGGCAATGCGGCATCGCGGCGGCCATGGCTGCAGGGACCACCCTGGGGCAGAGCGCTCTGCAAGCAGGTGGATCTGGGATCTGGATATGTTCATCCCACTAAAAGATGGGATTTCAATGGATTTCAAGGGGATTTAACATGATTTAACGGGATTTTGATTTGGTGATTGGGGTACATCGTTCTGTTTGGAGATGTTTTGACTCGTCCCGTTTCTAAGGGTTGAAACCTATAGCAATCTGCATTTTTTTGGTATCTTATGAACAATGAACATCTACCCAATTTGTCTTTTTTGATTACGCATTGAATATGATTTTCCACCATTCTTATGGAAACCCATTGGGTTGCAAGCTTAGAAACATCATCGAAGACATGAATTTCTAGATTTCAGTAGGGTTTTGATAAAAAGAAAGTACATCCATTAGTCCATCCATTTCTTTTGGAATCTGAAATCCCCAGTGACAGGCCATGGCCTTCGGGAAGCCGCCGACTGTGCCGCTGGGGCGGCGCTACGCGCTGCCGCGGAGTTTGGCATGGTGCCAGCAGCGACCTGGTTGGGAGGGGGATGGGGTGGAGGGAATGGGGGGGATGGAGGTTGGGATGATTCAACCGATTAAATCTCAGGGAAGACGGTCTTCGGCCTTTGGTTTTGAGATGGGGTTGTCTCAAAATTATGAGATTTATTCCCAAGATTTAGCCATGAACAAAAGGTGAATATGATTTTTGCAACCATAGTGTGGAGCGGGGGTCCAAATTTGGTCTCAAAACCATTTGGGACCCAAAGACGTCGTTCTTTCGGTCGCTGTTTTCACGTTCCCTGCTCTTTCAGTTCGTCATACCCTTGATGATAGCCATCTTGATGATTGTCCCATATTTGTGGCAAAACCATCCATTTTTCATTGGTTTGTGATTCTGTTGATTACTGTACTGTAGATCTTTGGGGAATTATATAATTAACAAAACTATGCTATATAGGGTATATAGGGTGTAAATATTATATATATACGTATATACATTATATTATATATATATAATATTATATATATATATATATATATATATTATATTAATACGTATATACATTATATTATATACTATATTATACATATATGTTATATATATATATATATATATCATATATGTAGTAAAATTTCAACTGCTTGGTGGTTTCATCTGGTTTCCGGTGGCTTCACCTGGCTTGGATGCCCGTTCTTGACACCCAGGACGCTGCGGCGCTCGGGGGCCGAGCAGCCTCCAAGTTGGCTTCCGAGCAAAGCCTCGATCGGGTGCAGGTGCTGGGTGTCATTTTTACTGGGGAAACACCAATGCAAATCAGGGGTAATGTGGGTAAAACAAATAATAATCCACCCCCCAAATCACCATAAATAGGTGGTACCACAAGTTTCAGAAGCACAGATATTTGAGATGATTTGAGTCAATTTGGATACTTATCCCTGACGGTTTTGGGCAAAATCATCCAATCATTCACTGGGTCAAAAAAACGTGGTCTTCACCTATACAATTTGTGGGTCTCGGTTTCGAGAAAATACAGCGTGACAAATATGCTATAGAATCTGATGGATGTAATGGATGCTCAGTGATGCTCAGAGAACAGTTATGCTCAGTTATGCAGTATATAACATTTGTATGTTGGTCTCATTCATCCAGTGTAATTCACCGATTTCCTCCCGAAGTCGCGGCGAGGTGGCGGACGCTGCAGCAGAGGCTGCGGGAATCCATGCCATGCGCGCCGCGGTGGAAGCAGACTTGACCTTGGAGCAGGTGGCAGATGAGGCCATTAGGGATGGACATTGGAGCTTTGGTGACTCATCTGGGGAAATTGAGGAGTGATTTTCTGGGAGGGGATGACCTGAACATACCTCAACTTATATTCATTCCAAGCTGCGGATTATATTTGCCAATGTTTGCCATATATGATATATGGCAATCTTCACTAAACAGTTCCATATACTTGGAGGATCATCCCACTTAAGATCCAAGCTGCGGAAAGGATTCGGAGCTGTGTATTTCAAGCTGGAAAGCAAGGCCGCCATCGCTGCTTCAGCGGCGGCTGAGGAGGCAGGCAGCACGGCCCAACATGTGGCGGAAGTGAGTGCGCGTGCCGCTGGCGTGGCAGCAGGCTGGGCTGGGAAAGGGGAGAGGTTTTGATGGGAACCGAGCCGCAAGAGACATCAAAAGTCTGCCATTGTCACGTTCATTCGCCTTGGATGAGTCCAAGTCCTGTATGGAACCCAGGGTCTTGAGCGAAAAAACCGTTGAGCTGCCAGGTGAACTGGCTGCTGAGGCTGGCAACACAGCCATGAAATCTGCAGAGATCGCTGCCAAGGCGCCCCAATTTGTTCGTTCTGATGGTTTGATAAATTTAGCTGGTTGAAAGGTCAGTCGGATGCCAGTTACTCTACTTCTTGGTTGTTTTGTTTGTCCGATGGTGCTCACATGATACGCCTATTCTGGCCAGTTCTTTAAATCTCAATTTGATTAATCCGCAACTGGAAACTTTTGGGCATGTGCAAGACAAAGTCTTTTCAACTGGGATTGGCTCAAGATCAATTTCAAATCTACATGCTATATCTTTCTATACATTTCTATACTGTAAAGATCTGTGAAGATGTACCCTCTGGTGAACTAACATAGCAATGGAAAGATCCACCATTTTTCATAGGTAAAAATCCACTATTTTCTATGGTCATTTTCAATAGCTTTTTGTTAGTTCACCAGAGTTTTTCATAGTTTTTCAATGAAACTGGTATATCCCATATTATCCCATGCTATATCCACTGGGATCTGGAATATATATCTGTTTTTCAATGCTTCCAGTTATCCCATCAACAGCCGCCGAGGCGGCCACCAAATCCGCTGCTGCCTCGGGGCTGCCGCCCTACCAGGCGGTGGAGCCTACGGCCACCGCGGCTGCCAGGTGGGGAAAACGGACGGACCACTTTGGTGAGGCTTTTGAGTCGGCAGAAAATAGGGATTTTATATGAGCTATGGTCAATACTCATGGTTAATAACCATTAATAGGCGCTAGTCATCCAATGGTTCATAGGGATTCATAATAACCATTATAAGGATCCTTATTATGGATGGGATGACCATCAACCATATAGTGAGTATTGACCATGGCTCATATGTCAAAAATGGGTTGAACACTATCGATTAAGGTTTTTATCTCCAAGAAAAGTGTTGAAGTTTCGATCTTTTTGCCCAAAACTGGGATGATTGTACAGGGTTATCATCGTATTCAAGTTTTTTTTTGGATATTGAAGTCTCAACAATGCAGGTGTCCAGGCTCCAGTAGAGGAACATGGAAAATTGGACGCAGCATGACGCAGCTAGGTCATTTTTTTGTAAAAGCTGTTGCAGATTGTCTAGAGGCCAAATATCATTGTGCATTCTTGTAGCGGCTCAGGCTTTTTTCTTTAACTATTTTTTCTATACTTTTTTCTAGTACTGTAGTTGGCACAGGAATCCCTGGTCTCAACTGCTCAGCCTGAATTTGGCCAGGTCGGCTACTCGAGCCGCGCTCAATGGGGGGCATCCGTACCTCATTGTGGCAGAGATCACCAGGCCCAACGGCCCAACGCGTCAAGAATATGATGGGGGGATTTTACTAAGATGGATCCAACATTTGAGGGACACTAAATGCATATATATATAATATATCTATATATCTATATATCTATATATCTATATATCTATATATCTATATATATCTATATATCTATATATCTATATATCTATATATCTATATAGCTATATATCTATATATCTATATATCTATATATCTATATATCTATATATCTATATATCTATGTATCTCTCTCTCTATATATATCTATATATCTATATATCTATATATGTATATATATCTATATCTATATCTATCTCTATGTATATATATATATATCTATATCATATCTGTATATATATATGTCTATATATATATACACATCATATTTATACATTTATACATATAAATGCCATGTTTTAGGCTTCCTCTCAAAATCGTGGAGTATGAAAGTAGCATGAATATGGTTCCCCTTTCCAAGTTGTCTGTCGCAAGACCGTCAATGCCTGCCAGGCAGTTGAACTCACAACTTGTGGAGAACCTGAAGGTGATATCATTGATACCTATCCGAGTCTGGTTGGTTCAGACAGTGGGGAGTCCAGCAGTAGTCCGTCCCAGCAGTAGTCCGTCCCCAAATCCCGAATAGCTCCTTCTTCATGGTGGCGGGGTTCTTTCTATGTCGATGGTCAGTGCATCCTTTTTCATAGGGCCTTTGGATTAGCCATGGCGCAGCATCCCCGCCTTGATCCTACAGTGCTACAGGAGGTCCATCAAAATCAGCCTGATCGCGTTGCTGTCGGAGAGCTGAAGGCAGAAAGGGACTCCTGGCGTGGTAAGAGATGGGAGATGAGGCTTGGAAATGGGTGGCAATAAATGGCCAATGCTGGCAAGTTAAGTTAAGTCTTAAGTGCAAAAACGACTTCAGGGCAGATGGTCTCAGAAGGGACGCACTATGTTGCACGGGGGTCGTTCTTGCACTTTCAACCTTGCTTGGAATTGCTATGTGACTGTGAAAAACTCAACTGTTGAACCTTCTGGCTTGATTTTTTTTCCTGGGGGCAACCTGCTCTGATCAGACTCTGTGCCAGGACCTTTTTAGTCAGGCAAATATCGACATCCACGAGGAGTGTCTGGAAAATGCAGCGATGAAATCTGAATGCTTTGACTAGAAGGGTCCCTTTGAAAAGGATACACAAAATCTTCCTTCTTGAGTACCCTCTTTCTCTTTGAAGCGTGAAAGACACCAAAGAATCTTACTTCTTGGGACATTGAAACTAACCATAACTAGCTACTCATGACCGCTCAATCCTCTGGGTTTGTGTCTGCCCGCATAGAATGGCCATGTTTCATTTTCGTTGGCAGTTAATATTTGGTTGGTTGATGTACAGCACCATATGGGGATGGGCCAACAACTTCCCGAACAATTTTGGACCCAGGTAGCAGACCGATACACGAGCAACTCACAACATTAGTTTCGGACAGACATCCAATGCTTATGTGGGTATTGTATGCCATATATATATAACTATATATACATATATATATATATATACAATGATCATTGGAGGGATTCCTGTTAGGCAAATCCCTGTCTCCTAGTCACTGCAGATAGGATCACCAGTGGTTCAAATGCACCCGTTGCCAGGACACTTTGAGGCAGGTCTTCGAGGAAATGGGCGTTGACCCAAAGGACCTCACCAACATGTGACATGCCTTTTGGTTCAGGACCACACTGATGATTTCTAATGGGAAACAGGATCTTTCTGGGTGTCTCCAAACTTTCGAATGCATTGCAAGGGTTCGCTGCTGATCATACTGGCTCGTAGCCAATCAGGAGCAAGTCAGCTTCAACAGCTTTTTTCAGGCGCGATTCCTTGAAATCGTGGAAAAGCGAAGCAGTCAATGGGACATGAATTAAGTGACACTTTTGATTCTGGGTTCTGGTGTGCAACCCAGTTAGGATCAAGATTCTGTGGACAAAATGAGAGGTGCGCAGTGCCCCTCAGGCCGTGGAAAAGTCGCATGGCATTTTTATTGAGGCGCATGGATGGGCCACAGGTATTCGTTGGTCTCATCGCTTGTATGAGTCAATCTTTAAGAGCCAACAGACCACGGATTCTCATTTTTCTTGATATGAGGTTCTAGCCCACATTTTGGTGATACCCCCAATTTATTTTTGGGTGTGGCACACGTTGTTGTGATGATTGCATAATCTTGGTGTTCTTCAAGACAGTGTTCTTCTGACATTTGGTGGTCTATCCCCCAGTTTCATTCGGGATATCCCGCATTTTCTTAGTCACATACCATATTTTCTTGCTGTGTCCCCCAATTTTGTTGTTTATGCAATTTATGCATCATCCAGTTTCTGAACGTGGCTCAAGGCAAGCTTACACAGATTTCAACTTGTTTTCAGGCACATGTCGCAGCAGTTGCCTGGAACAGAGATGGAAGCACCGTCGCTGATGCTAGTTCCCGCAGACTACTCCGAAGTGTCCTTGGGGTGTAAGAACCTCAAGATGTGCCATTTGCAATTTTCCAGTATTCTGCGGGCCATTTTTAAATTTGACACAGCCATCATGCAAGCTGTGTGCCCATTTCTTCCTGCGAGAGAGCTACGAGCCTTGAGCGTGTTGATGAGGAGCTTTCGCTCTGCCAGCACACTTGCTTGGAGTGAAGATATCCTCGAAAATGAGAGAGTTCTGCTTGCCATCGCACAAAAGGACCAACCTCAGTTTTTGGCCAAGGCTATCGCAGATTCAGGGATTTGCAAGGCTTCTCTGGGAAGGCTTCTCTTGCGAGCAACCACAGGAGGCAGAGAGAATCGTAGCCACCGGTGTTGCAAGCTGCTGGGAGAATTGGGAGCAGTGATTCGCCTGGAAGATGCCTTTATGGTCACTGGTGGAGAGCCAGGTTACCATGATGGTGTGTATGTCCGTGCAGAGTGTGAAGAACAAGAATCCGCACGGTATATTGGCGATGATTGCTGTGTAGAACGAGTACCAGCATCCTTTCTTGACAACTTTCAGGAGGAGTTACGGATAAGTGGACTTCAGAGTGGACCACATGCAAATTGGAAAGAACCGCTGTGGATTTTCGTGCACGATGGAGGCTTCATTGTTGCCTACCTAGCCTTTTCTGCAAGCACCGTGCCGCTTGCTTTGGGATGGCATCCTATATACCGTTTTTGCCACTTGATAGGTGGGAATGGTTCGCAGACAATGTTCCTAAACTGCAAACGCGGCAAGTGCAACTGACAGATTTGCTTGATTCAGGGCCCACGATTACAGGACCCTTCTTCCTGGAGGAAGACAGATATGCTAAAGGTTACTTGCCACCAATTTGAATAAGGGCGTGGCCTAACTTAGAATCAATGAGAGTCAGATCGCTGTTCGTGCAGTTTGCTGAACAAGTGCAGCTTTTGAAGAAAACACATGTCACACTTTGTTGCTTTACAATTTGTTCTTGTCAGTTGCTCAATCAGCCTGGTCGATTGATTTGGGGGCTTTCCCCTCAAACGGCGAAAAACTGAAATTCCAATGGGTGCTTCGAACTATCTTAACCAACCAGTGGCGTATTCATCAGTTGACATGGAGATACATGGAGAATCCGTGAATTTTTGACCCGAGCCAGGCTGGAAAGGCTGCAGCCTCCATTGCAGGACGTGTCATGGGGCAAAATGCCGCAGTGGCAGGGGATGACCCAGAGCAGGTGGAGCTTGGGAGCTTGGCTTTGCCGCTTCAAACCTGGCTTTTACCAAGCCAAAAATTGTTATTCAACATCTTCAATCCAATAGGTGTTCAACAAACCATGTGCATTTACGACATCAAACTCGGGATTGGGGAGACCAAAAACTCATTGGTTCCCCCTGAGAATGGACCTCTTTGGGGCTTCGGAATGTCCATTTGTGATGCAAATACCTACACTGCTGCATGTCAGAGAGACGACCGGTTCAGAGAGAAAACCCTCCAAGTTTTGGTGCTGAACGGAGCTGACCCTATGACAAAAGTGAGCATCAACAATGAACCCCAACTTGGTATGGTTTGTGAAACCCAGAGAGTAAAATTGGGTCGTGATTCAGCAAACTCTGGCAGGCGGGCGAGGTTGCAGCGAGTGCCGCCCAGTCTGCTGCAAGGCATGGGAACGGCGACAGAAAACCGACAGGAAACAACCAGCAAAAGACAGTTAGTTTCAATACAGCAGGAACCCATCCAGGCATGTTTTTTGGTAGCCAATTTTCACCAATGGCCCATATTCAATGGAAATTTCAGGATCCTAAAATGTAATTAGCTACTGTACCATATAAGGCCATATTTTGTGGGGATATTCCCTTACATAGGCCTGAAAAATAGGCCTTATATATGGTAGGTACCTCCAATTTAGGATCCTGGAGTTGCCATGGCCCATATCCCTATGAACAAGATGAATAAACCCTCTGGGCTGCAGGAGCAGTGGCCTGTCCGACGAGCAAACAGCGGAGGTTGCAGTGACAGCCGCGGGACACGCAGCGCGGGCACTTGGAAATGACGGGTGAGGATGGGGTGATCACCAACCAAACATGGGAATTTGTAATCAACAAAAATGGGGATATAACTAGCAACACAAAATTTCACATATTTTACAGGCAAAAATTGAGTTTGGGATGGGTCAAAGCCTATGAAACATCATATTTTGGGGCATGAAGGTGCGGGAGCAAGAGCAATTTCATCTCCACGAGGGTTTTGTGGTTTTGACTCACAGCCTCATAGCCATTTATAACCAGCCGAAATGGGGATTTAATGGACACGACGAATGGGGAGATGGGGATAGGTCATTACTTTTTGATTTGCAGCTGCTTTCAAGACTTTCCAACCTATCTCAAGGCTGGCAGTGCAGCTATTGCTGCTGGTGGTGCTCCGGAGTATGTTGCCTACGTGGCTGGTCAGGCCGAATTTTGTTCAAGGCATTAAAGCCATTCGTGCAGTGGAGGATGATGGCTATATGGCTGGTGCGTGTCCGAAACAAGGTATCCCAAGATGAAGGGTGGGATTCTGCATTGGTTTTATGATGTTTTATGTACAATAGTTGTTGGTTCCTTCTGATATTTTGTTGATGCTATATCGAGCCAGTGGTGGTACAGCAATTGTTGGCCCTATGTTCTGCGGCCGTTTGACCAATTCTCTTTCTTTCTTTTCAACGCTTGTGTTGTTTTGCTTGCAACATATCGCCAGCTGCATGGGGGATGCTTGTTGGAAAGAACCAGTACCATTTTGGTTCCCAGCAATCTTTCCTGAGTCAAACACAGTGATGGCATGGAGTACACCATATGTATTTTCTTTGTTGGTGACACCCCCACACAAATCAACAAAACCTAACAAGAAGCAACAGGCTTGCACCAATTTTCCTGGGGAGTACTGTATTGGATAGAGGATCCACCATTGTTGTCCCATTGCTTCGCACCTTTCCCACCATTGTCCGGTCTGAGAGGCCGCCATCAATGCAGCCACCACTGCAGGGCTGAATACCCAGCTCCTGCCACAGGTGGCTGGTCCAAGATGGGGTTTGGGAGCTTCCCTGCATGGGACACATGATGGACACATGGCTAAAAATGAGAGGAAGAATTGGGAATGATGGCTTCAAACATGATTCTAATGGGAGAAAAAATTGTCTTGAACCAAGAAAGTGTGACTCAAACCGCCTTCAGCTCGATGGGTTTTTCAGCTGTTGTGATAGGTAGGGGCATGAGAACAGTTGGAACGTTCTCGGTGAACCCCAAAAATGGATGGTTCATAAGGGACAACCCCATTGAAATGGATGATAACTGGGGGTAGCATGACTTCGGAAACCTCCCATCTTTCACATCGGAACACAAAAATCACCCCATTGGACGATGGGACAAACAGGAGATTGCCGTCCAGGTCATCATCCCAGTTTTTGCCAGAGCAGCGGGACGAGCTGCCGCACAGAGATCCGCGAATGGTGGGGGGCTCGGTATGTTTTTTGAGTCGGTGGAGAGATCACCAATGGATTTTGGCATCCAACATGATTTTTCAATATTTTTCATATGATTTCATGGAGAAAACTAGGGATGCGCTACAAAAAAAACAACAACTTGATGCTTGGGTGCGTCTGAAAACGAGGTAAATACACCCAATTTGCCGCATTTGAATGGGGGAAACATGATGATAAACCATGGGATTTTAAGGTGGACCTGATGCATCCAGGTGAACATTGATATGTTCAATCCGATCATCCCGTGTCAGGGTTAGTTTTCATGAAACATATCTTTATTGTTATTATTATTATTATTATTGATTTTTATTAGTAGCACCAGGTGAATCGTCACTTGCTTCACTATTTTCATGATGATTAGTGTACACATTAAACAAACATATATGTATATACTGTATACATAGCTGTGGGATTGTCCATATTCTCACCATATCACCATGTCGTCGTTGTTTCACCCCGTCCACCAAGGCCGGGACTCCACAAAGGCCTTGGAGGTGGCGGCCAAGGCGGCCAGCGAGGTGCCAGCAGAGATCAAAAATCATCATGCCATGACGATCACTGTCACTATCATTACCGCCATCATTGTCATTATCATTGTCATTATCATTGTCAATATCACTATCACTATCATTATCACTATCATTGTAACTATCATTGTAACTATCATTGTAACTATCATTACCACTATCATTCTCTAGCATGTTTTTTTGTTCTTCTCCCCCGATGTAGGCTGGCGAGAAGCTGGCCTTCATGACGCCCGAGCACCTGGCGGAGGCGGCGGAGGCGGCGTCCAACGAAGCCTCCAGGGTCTTGGCGTCTGGCCGGGGGCACCCAACGGGGGAAGGTCGCTTGGGGCTGGATCTGGTGCAGTTGTTGGACTTTTTTGGAGACAAAGATAAGGGACAAAATGGAAAGAACATGAAAGAACACTAGATTTGAGATGATTTGATGATTTGATGACAACAACGGTTTGGTTCAAACTTGCCAACCAATTCACCAACAGAAATGATCGTGGCAAAAAATGACCGGCCAAGAAATTGGGGGGCCCTTGGATTTGTAGCGTGCTCCAAGTGTCGAGGTCCAAAGCCAGTTCCAGGCCGGGTTGAAGGGCATCCTGGATGGGGGTTTGGACCAATCTTTTCACAACACTTTTGGGCCAGTCTTTCCCCCATCAAACTAGTCTGTTGCAGTTGAAATAAGCGGGTAAAAGATCCACCACATTTTGGGGTTATGGTCCATTGTAGACTTTGGTGCATTGCACTCTCTACAGTGTTTGAACATTTGGAACGCTGAAGCAGTGCACTTTGAGGATCATCTACCATTGAAAGCGTTTGTTGTATCTCCATGAAGAGTGTGCGAGTGCATGATTCGCATTTTTTTTGTGATTTTGCGATCTCTAATTGTCAGCTTTTAGGTGGATTTGTTCCTTCACCCATTTGTTGACGCTGATTCTGCAACCATTTTTAATGGCCCACAGGTCGTGGTGGCGGCAAAGGGGTCCAAGTCTCAAGAAGTTTGGTGTAATTTTGTCTGATTTTTGGCTAGCTGGGGCATCTGAGTGTTGGGGGAAATCTGATCTGAGTTCTTGCGATTTTGTGTCGTTGCCAGGCCGTTGCCAGCAGTCTTTTTCTGATTCAACTCAAGTTCAAGGCAATCCCATGCCACCTCTGATTTGATGGGACATTCCGAGTCATTCCACCTGCACCATGTCCCATATGTCAACAAGAAGCAATGATTGCAGGCCCTGTCAAAGGCCAAAATGTTCGAATGTGCCATGATTTCAATAGGTCAATAGGTTGTTGCCGTAGTTGAGATCCAGCCCAAATCCAAACATTATGCGCCTACATTCATTGTGACACTAAGCATACTGCCGAGCATAGCAAGACCTTGGCCAAAAAAAGGCCAAGTCCATGGTCGCATCAACACTTTTGGAAAAGCACAACAAAAACATTCGAGATTGTCATCATTATCATCATTATCATCATTACACCATCCCTCCCAATTTCGTCCAATTTCTAGGGCCATGTCGTGGCGCAGCGTCAGCGCGGCATGGCTGTTATCATTTCAACAGGGTGGCAGCGTGGTGATTGATGTATCGGACCAGCCTGCTGGGCCCAAAGCTGGACAATTGGTGGGAGCAGGTCCCATATACCATCTGGTTATTTAACATTGACATAGCCATGGAAAATCACCATTTTTAATAGGTAAACCATCTATTTCTATGGGCCATCTATACCATGGCTATGTTAGTCATAACCAGAGAGTATAAAAACCAACTTATGGGGGTACCAGTGACACGAGAATCCCCAAAAGGTGAGATGTTTGGGTCATGGTTTGGTGGCCATCTATCCTGATCACCTTCGATGATGAGTCCAGGCATCGAAGATGTGAACAACGAACTCTACGGTGGGTTGTACTCGCAGATGATCTATGGTGAATCCTTTGAGGCTGGGGGTTGGTTGGTCGGGCCAAGGGGATCTGGCTTCCTCACGTCACCTCATACCCAGCAAAACGTTCAGGAACCCGCAGACGAGTCTGGTGTCAGTGGGGCACACTTCTGGGAACATCTCCCTGACGGCCAGCAAGGTGTGTGGCTTGGTTGCAGGTCAGTGGAGGCTATGTTGAAAAGATGTTGAAAAGAGAACCATTTCATGAGGTTTGAAAGACTTCGAAAGAGGCGCCGACTACCAGACAAGAGTCAATTCGGCCCGTAGGATTGCAAGAATAAGATACATAATAAGACCAATTAGATACATAAGCGACCCAGGGAGGAGTCGAACCTCCACATTCCGTGCTTGTCAAGCATGTGCGCGCCCCAGAGGGGCTGACAGCTCGCCAAGACGACGCCTTATCCAGATGGCAACTGGGTCCTTGCCACTTGAAAATTAAGTTCTTTCGGCCATATAATCGGAGGTGCAGCCAAGGGAAAGTTGATGGTCCAAAACTCTAAACAGATGCACTTGTGAATCTTTTGATGTCACTGTCAGCATGTGGCGCTTGCTGTCCGCAAATAGGGTCCTTTCTTGGCCCGCCATGGTCAAACCTGTAGCGTCCAATACCATTCAGGTGGTCTCGCGACTTACTGCGGCCAACATGGAGTCGCGTGGGCTGCGGTGGCAGCTACAATGTTAGCAGTGAGTCTCTTCATGGTAAGCCTGGCTCTTGTTTCTTTGGGGCACGGGACCTTCTTGCTGATGGTAATGCTGGCAATGGCATTTCGTGGATTTACATCTGTCAAGGGTGAAGCAGGAGAAACCCAGCACCAAGACAGCAAAACCCCAAGCATGTGATGCAGCTATGCCTAAAAATCGCAGTGGCGGTCGCACTCTGTGGCTTAGAGGTGTAAGTGTCCTGGAGTTGCAGGCAACCAAAGCCAGTTCATCAGCAATGGTGCCATTGTCAACTATGGCCTGGGTCAGCAAGGCATGTATTTCGTGGCTGGCAAGGAGAATCCAACTCTTTTCTGATTGAATGTGATGAATCCGCCCGAAACCTCAATGAATCGACTTCGGACGGTTGATTTTTGCATTTCTACATGTCAAATTTTTCCAGAACAAGGATCATCTGATTCCCAGCTACAATTCAGTTGTTGCTTGCTTTACAGAAGTTTATCAAATGAACATCTCATCCTGGCAGGTCTTGGTCACAGTTTTCACCACTGTCAACCCCGAATTAATACACCCTGAGTATGAACTGGGGGGATCAAAATTGGCAACAGCCTATTAATAAACTGGAGGTTACTATCAAAATCCAAAGTGAACATAACATTCTTGCTGGCAAATCCCAATTAAAACATGCAAAACTCTCAAACAACATGTGGCGACGTGAATCTCCCAAAAAATCCATTGAATCTCCATAGGTTCTCACCGTTGGATCCCTTGCAGGACTATGAGGGGTCCCTCCTTCTGAAGTCCCTGGGTGCTGCGCAAATCCGCCTGGCCCTGCTGGATGGGGATGCGGTGGTGGCTAGCCACACCTGGCACCTCGATGTCGGATGGCGGCTTGGTGATGAGCAAACATCCTGGTTTTCATGGGAGCAGATGATATTGAATTAGATATATTGTTGTATAATGATGTATAATGTTGTATATTATGAGATATAGGATGTAATAAAACACGAGCTATATCATATAGTTAGTTATTTATTACATCATGTTGTTGTATATCATGATATACAGTTCTTTAATGCAGTTTTCGAAATAGATTCAGAACGCTGTGGAGAACGACGAAACGTAACAAGGTGGCAAGGTGAAAATCAATTGTGCATGGATCGGTGAGATCGCCGAAGCACACTGCAGATCCCCATTGCGGTTGGCCACATCTTTGTGTAACTTGCCTTCTCCAGTCAGACTGGTAGCTGAAGCTGGTGAACATCAGAATCGCCAGTGAATGTCCCATATTCGCTGAAGTGGATGGTTTGTTGCTTGGATCTATGGGATCTATGGGATCTATGGGTTGGTTACCAATCCTTTCAAATCCAATATTTTTGGTGCTGAGCGTCGCCAGGTCGGTCTTTGGATTTCTGGGTTTTTATATGTTTTTATAACCTCTAATCATCCCCACATCCCAAATTATTCCCCATAACTTTGAAGCTTGGCTGGCCACTTTTTGAAGTCCGTTCCTTAAGGTCCTCCCTGGACTTCAAGTTAACAGCCAACACCTCCAGTCACTGTGCCCTGGTGCAACGCGGTGAACACATCAGCTGTATGGACACCAAGGCCCGCTAATTTTAATGGCAAAACTCATGATCCTTTGAAATTGGAAGTTGGAAGATTATTGTGGGGTCAGGTTCAATCATCCAACATCAAAAATGCTTGTCGACGATTCTTAATCTTCCAAGATTGATATTTGATCATCTTAGCCGGTCAGTTTTTTATGTTCTTTTTGCCCTCTAGAACACTCTTGGTTGCTGTTACTGGTGGAAACAAACAACTTCGAAACATCACGAATTTTATGGAGTCAACAACCTTGGTACTGCTGGGTTTTCACATCCGCCAGGAAGTGCCCAAGAACTGCTACCTCTGCAGCGGCGGCTTCCAAATCATGGTACAAGGTGAGCTCGGAGGGGTCTTGCTGGGAAGCTGATCAACTTGGGTTGGTAAATTGTTGCTGCAGATCTGCGATTTTTATCTTGGTGATTTTCTGATGAAACAACTGGGATCCTTCCCCAATCACCGATGGCCGGACACCAGGCGAAGTGCTGTTGGACCAAGCCTTCTTGCAGCCCGGGCCCTGGGGACGCTTTCGCAACCTGCCTGTGCGCCGGGATGTGGTAGAGGCCATCCAGCGGTCCGGATGGCAAACCCTGCGACTGGGAGGCACCGAGCTGGGATGGGAGGGGCGACGGGCAACGGGCAACGACGGTTTGGTGTATGAGATGAACCCCAGTCCTGGAGGCCTAACGTGGCCAATGGGGAAAAATCGCTGAGTTGAGCACCTGCTTTGCAGACGATGTTTTGGTGAAATCTTCTGCTGGAAAAGAGTTGATGGTCCCTTTGCGCTTTATATAAGTATCGACCAGAAACCCTGGTTTTTTGATTGGATCCATTCATTTTGGGGTTCATTTTGGGTTCCCACATAGGTATTTCACCTTGGGTGACAAGGGATGATAATAGAATTTATGGTCCATTCCCATTTGATGATGACCCGTGGTCCACAGTGCTGGAATGAGACAGGCAGCATGTGCAACGCTGCTGGCTATCGATGGAAGCGATTTCGGGGTCATCAACGACAGCCCTACAAAGGTTGGTGGCATCCGATTGCGTGCCTTGTCCACAATCTTGTGGGAACTTTGGAACTCTTGAGCCCACTGTTAGCCAGTTTCTTTCCAGAATTGCCCTCTTCTTTTCACCCTGTCACGGTAGTCACCCGGTAGTCCCGGTAGTCAAACAGACTGCAGTGGGAAGATAACCGCCGAATGCTGGACCCCAGTCCAAATCAATCAAGGCCGATGAATGGGTCGTTTGTTGTCAATATCTTGGACTAATGGCCCAGCATAACTGGTCGTGTTCCCAATTTTATCATTTCAGTCATTATTTATCAGCCGTCCTTGTCGTTGTCGGTGTCGTCGTCATCGCCATCGCCATCGTCATCGTCATCGTCATCATCATCATCATCATTATCATCATCATCATCACCATTATTACTATACTTTTTCATTGAAGGAATAATACTCAATATTATTCTTCGTGTTCTTACTGTTCTCTTATTATTAGTACAATATTGTAACTGTCCGAATTAGTTGATTTCCTAACCCTCACATTTTCACGAGACGAGACAAGTGGTTGAGACAGAGCTCGGCCGTGCAGGAGCAGCTCCTTTCGCATCTTCGAAACGTTGGAACTCTGCGAAGCAGCCGAGGCTGGTTTCGCGGCCCTTGGAAGATGGGTTTTCCCCAAGCGATGGTCGATTTCTTTGCAAACAATGGGAATGTTACCCATTTTATGGGTATATCATGGGGATATAATTCATGGTGATTTTAAGAGAGAAGATGATGATGATCCACCATTTTTTATTGGGGTAGTGTATTTTTTAGACAAGCCACTGTGGGCAGGAAATGGCCTCGAGAGCTGAACATTTCTAGCGGTTAGTATCATTGTCGCCTTGTGGTTAGTGGCAGCTTTGTGGGTGGAGGGTGAAGTCTGGATGAACAGGCTCCGTGCGGTGTTCATTTGGATGAGTTTCATTCTAATTTGGATATCCCAAATCAAGAAAACTGATTTCCCCAGAATGGTGACATTAAGAAACGTAGGGAGCTACCATCACTTTGTGGATGCCGCTTGATTAATCAACCAGGGTGCAGGGGTTTAGTCCGTCAGGTGCAGTGCGTTATCACTTTGAGCAATGAGGAGTCGCCCAAAGACATGGCAGACTTCCTCGAGTGCGCCGGAGTCGCGCCCGAAAGGGGTTTGTCCCTGACAGATGAACACTTATGACATCCACAACCAACAAGATGGGTTGGGTTGGTCCGAAAAGGAGGGACAATATATCGGATAGACCACTTGATCGCAATTCTCTGTGTGGGAAACTGATGATCGACCACTTGATTCACTTGATCTTGTGGACTCACCGGTGCAGCACCGGAGGATGAATTCCCGTTGGATTTGACCCATTTGGGGTTCCAATTGCAAGTGTTGCTGGACTTGTGTTTGAATGGTTCTAAGCATTGAAGGCTAATCCTTTCCTCATGAAGATGGTTTCAGATTGCCAATTTTGGGGTACCCCACATATCCGGACAAACCCGAGTGGTGGGAACAATTTTCAGCACTTCTTGACCAATGGCTTCGGCTTCTTTGCTTCATCTTCGTACTTTACAATGTCGGGATGCCCAGACACTAGCAGGGTGGAGCAGACATGTCGCAGATGCAGCTGATTGTCACTTTCTCGTTAGAACTTGATGGCAAGCGTGACTACATGATGATTTACTTGCCAATTGGTTTGTTTGTTGTTAGGTTTACCACATTTGTCACATTAGTCCTCATTGCTGGTAATGTCGTGCCTTTTGTTAAGCTTGCCCGACCAAGGTCATGAACTCCCAGGAGGCCGATGTGATTGCTGAAGATATTGAACAGTCTTCCAACAAAAGAGCACGGAGAAGCGTGTATACTAATAACTATTAGCATATAAAATGCTACTTATAGTGTATAGAAGGTCTTCAAAAACGCTTGCAGTGACCCAGTTTGTACGCTCTTAGTGACTCCAGCTTTTACGTCATTAGTGATACGCTCTCAAACCACACTCTCGAGCAACCCTTGTGACAGATGTTACAGCACTGCATGTTCATCCCCAACCTGGCAGTTGCCGTAACGTTCTGCGCAAAGAATCTTAGCAACCGGAAATCATCATTTTGAAGTGCTGAAATTAGCTAGAGATGATGGATTTTCCATGACCATGTTTCTTGCAATCTATTGGGTTCTCTATCTCTTGCCTTCCCACACATCTTGTGGCACGATGAAAGCTGAAGAGCTGTTCAAAGATGGTTCCAGGGAATTCTGGATCAGACCGTATCCATGGCCCCCTATCAAAGACTCTTAGTGATCTTAGTGCAGTCCTTCCGAACAGTTTCTTGTACTATTACAATTCAATGCATTCTATCCTTTTTCCGCTACCAACCACAGGGAAGCTGCGACGAAAACCTGGGAGTTGGGAACCTCCCAGGTACTGTTTCGCTTCCAAAGAGACGACTTGGGGATTTCAGCGGATGAGGGATGGGCCGCTTGCCATTTAAAAAAACCTCCTGTTGCCAGATATTTATATATATATATATGTTATGTATATGTATATCGAATTGGGCGCCCCATAGCCAATGGCTTTTACCCAAAAAAAAACATTTTGCCAAAATTGACCGAACTCGAGACTGTGCAAGCTTTCGAAATGCCATGGGTTGTTTGACTGGGGATGATTTTTGCAAGTTTATCTCATCAGATTTCAATAGATTTCCAGGGGTTTGTTGCCTATGGAGGGGTTCCTTAGGAGGCAGAAGCCCTACCAGATGTTCACTTTGGAAATTGGCAACGAGCAGAAGCTGGAGATGCTGCTGGTGCAACAGGTGCAGGGCTCGGCTACAGCCACCATAGGTCGCCATAGGTCACCATAGCCATCACGGTTTATGAAACCACCGGTTTATGAACACATTGGGAAACTGCAGAAAACCCAGAAACCCTACATATTTCGTTGCCAGGTGCAGGCAATAGCAGCTGCCATGCAACAACGTGCGGAACAGCTGCAGCTGCCTATGCCACGGCTGGTGGTGGGGCAAAACATTGCCAGGCCCGGGAGGGTCGCAGGGCCCAAGCGACTTCAACGGCAAAGGGAAGGATTGAACCAACCAAAACAAGCCAATGGTCATTTTTGTGGAGAAAGCTATGGGCAAGTCTCACCAAAATTTGACAGAGATGGTCTTTGTATGTTTTTACAATGATTTCAGATTTCAGCAACAGATCTTGTGATCTTGGTAGACTTCACTGTGCTTTGTTGGCAGCTCGTCACTGGTCAGTGCAAAGAGATGGAAACAGAAAAAAAATTGGGCGGTGAATCCATGGATTCTCCATGCCAGCGATGTTTGGAGGGTGGCTTTCCGTCAAAAAATGGTGACTGTCTTGGGCGAGTTGTCTCAGGCAGTTGAATTTTGAGGGACAAGGCCGACGTGTGACTTCTGCAATGTTTCTTGGTGCCGGCAGGTAATGTAGTGTTACGGTATGTTGCTTGTTTTGATCAATTGGATTTCCAAATATTTCCATTTAATGGATAAATTGATAAATTGATTAATGGACATGGAAAAAAACATGTCCAAATATCCACTATGCCATCACTATACGAACCCAATGCATGCTTTGTTGGCTGTATCCCCATTCCGGGTCATATGGCCTCAGCGACAATAGCCCCCAACTGGTCAAGCAGCCGCAAACAGCTGGTAATCAGGTAATTGCTAATTGTCTATATAGTCTGTATAGTCTATATTACGAAAGCCAGCTAGCTGGATCGTTGCTGTCTGCGAACAAAGTGAGTATAAGGGGGTCGGGGGGAGGGCTTGCCCAAGTGGGCCAAAATCTCGCTATTACTTGGGGAGAAGGGTGTGTTTTGGGAGCGTTTTTCCGGGTCATGTACCATGCGGCAAAAGGGTGACGGTAGGGTATCGATTCCCCCTAGGTCCGCATTTTGGGGAGCCTTTTGGGGTGCTTGGCAGAGGAG
>Ga0126342_10005026_pt1 | contig 22886 bp, 14 predicted proteins | sample Cyp1metagenome_FD_92528 | JGI IMG/M metagenome (GOLD analysis project Ga0126342, IMG submission 92528) | Coral microbial communities from Lord Howe Island, Old Settlement Bay, Australia - Cyphastrea 1 metagenome | ecosystem: Host-associated > Invertebrates > Cnidaria > Coral ...
AAAGAAAATGGCCGCGTCGCTTTTACTAGACTCCACTTTATGTATTTTTCCCTCCCCTCTCCCCTTCATTTTTTCTTCGGTTCCTTTCTTGCTTACCTACCTTTCGTGTTCCCCCTCTCAAGTTGCGGAATATGATTTTGAGACGGAATTTTGTTTTCATTCCCCATTTGGGATCTTGGGGCTGGTGTTTAGACACTTTCCATCTCAGTCACTGAAATCATCATACTAATTGAGGGGCATTTTCTCAAGCTGAGCCATCAAACACATTAAAATTAAGATGTTTGGATTATCTTGGTCTGTGGCATTTTGAATGGCAAACCCCTTTGCTGTAGCACTGTAGCATTGCATTGTATTGAACCTTGGGCAAGTGACCAGACAGCATTGAGCTGTACATCGTCATGTGGTGAGATTGTTTTTTCTCGGCCCGACAATTGGCTGAATGGGGAAATCAACGATACCGCCCTGATGGTTAAAAAAAACGCTGAGTTTCCCATGTTTCTCTTCTTCCGAAAAACACGCCTTCGATTCATTTGCCACGACATAACACAGCAGCTCGACATAGTTCGAGCGTTGCAGGCGAAGATCAAACCCAATATCATCACCTACAGCACCATGCTGAAGGGGCATTGCCAAACAGGTGAGATTGGGAGGAAAAGATTGGGGCATTTTGGACATATTCGGATTGTAGATCTGAGGGGGTTGGGCCATTGGGGGGCTCACCAAAATCATGGGATCGGAGCTTGAACTACATCTCAGAAAGGCTAAGAGATGCTGGGAACAATCTAAGATATCTAGGGCCTTAGGCGGCCTTAGGGCCATTGCTCTCCTGTATAGAATTTTATAGATACATACTTAGTATATCTTAGTATGAGATTCTGGTTAGTAGATAGTCTTTTTTTCTGATTTACCATTCCCCCAATAAGTTGGTAAACTCACCCCTTCAACTGTTATATCCCCCCCGGTTGGGGGGGGCCTAGTTCATCAAGTTGCCTCAACTTAGATCTCATTGGGGCCTGCCTTGGCCTTAGAACCACCCTTGACAGCCTTGACCTTGGCACAAAGGGGATGGTGGCGTCAGGAAATCCAATCCGGCCAAGAATCGCCCAGAAAGAGTTGATGATTTGCCTCTATCCGATGTGAGCTATGGTCAATACTCATGGTTAATAACCATTAATAAGGGCTAGTCATCCAATGGTTCATAGGGATTTATAATAACCATTATAAGGATCCTTATTATGGATGGGATGACCATCAACCATATAGTGAGTATTGACCATGGCTCATGTAGATCCGATGTAGAATGAATTTTCCATGATGAAACCAGATGGTAGCCGCTGGTTGTTGAAACTCCGCCCAAAAAAAAAGGCTGTTTTTCCACATGCTTGAACACAAGAAAGCACACCGGTGAGTCCATACTCTATTACATGTTCCAATCAACACCCCGAGCTAACATCAGCCAGAACGACACATAAGGTTGGAAATACATAAAATGCTGTTGGAACGGGGAATGCCAAACAGATTTCATATCAACAATCCCAGATATTGCCAGGCGACATCTCAGCGGCCTTCAAACTGGTTAAAGAGATGCGGGAAGAGGCAAGGGATTTATGGATGTTCACCCAAGGTGTTTGCAGACATTGATCTCCTATCCAGGTATAGATATATCTATATAATTCTACACATATAATCATAGATATTATATAAAGAATATAATACATATATATACATACATGATTAGATGGAAATTCGACAGTGAACATCATCTGTGCATGGGGAATTGTCCGTTGCCATGTAAGATTTCCGCAGGGTGTGGATAGGGTCATAGATGATTCCTTCCTCCACATGACCAAAAACCACTTCTATGGTGTCATCCTGAATTTCTGCGAGAAGTATGCTTAATCACCTATCCCCCAATATTAGGCACACTCCAAATGGGTCCCAATGTATGTAAATCCCGTACATCCACCGACCGGCTTCTACAGACTTCAGCAGCTTAACCGGAAGGGCACACCGGCTGAAGGATCAGTGTCTGCTAGGACCACGATTTTCTTGGGATGGGTAACCCAACTAAACAACCCTACCTATGGCTCCAAATGGAGCATCCAACTCGACAGAATCTTGGGGAAAATGATTTTGTGGCATCTTCCCAGGGGCTAATGAACTAGTGAAATGACCATCCGTGCTTGGATGCGACCCGCCGGGGTCGTGAAGGACTTGAGCCACATTTATATAGGCATTTTTGTTGGGTTCTTGTTGCTTCTAGTTCGTTATATGTTACCCCCAAATCCGCAAACACGCATCAATCAAGTGAACTTGCCCAAATGTGCCAGCCAGCCATTCTGTTGCTGTTGGTAATTTCCACATCAAACGGCCATGGTGTTTGCCATTGACTTCGGTGACCTTCCGACTGAACAACGGCCGCTCAGTTGAGGGATTTACTGGCCAGCCATGGTTGATTGCCACATCCGGAAGCTCCAATTTTTCATGGTGAAATTACCCTCTGGTTATGTCAAAATAGCTATTGAAAATGGCCCATAGAAATAGTGGATTTACCCATTAATCATGGTGATTTTCTATAGCTACGTTAGTTTACCAGAGGGTACACTAAAAAATCTGGTATTCTTCATGATGGAATCTCAATCGTTGGCGGTTGAATCCCCACAAAAAATCATGGTTTTTCATCCACATTCTTGATGGTTAAACAATATGTGTTAAATCGGTATTTTCATGGTCAAATTGGTCAAATCCCCAATTTTTCGTGGTTTAATCAATCCACAATGTGGGGCCCCCCAGTTATAAGTTGGTTTATAAACCCCATTAACTATAGTTATAAGTACCATAAACCATAGTTATTGGAGTCATAAATCAACTTAGCTATCTTGGGGGCCCCACATTGCAGAAGTTCAACCATTTTTTTGGCCACATTTCGTTGCCTCAACTCCGAATAGAGAACCGACTTCAGGCAGACCTGGTGCCCGATGAGATTATGTGCGCTGAAGGGAGATGCTGCGGCAGATGATCCAGGAATGGGCTATGCGGCATATCTACTGTACTCTGTATATATACCCTCTGGTTATTTAACATAACCATGGAAAATCACCATGCTATTAATAGGTAAACCATCTATAAATGAGCCATTTTCCATGGCTATGTTAAATAGCCAAAGGGTATATATAATTATATATATATATGTAGACTCTATCTATCAAAGCAGATGATATTTTATGGCAGAATATTGGGTGAATTCATGGGAAATGATCCAGAAATGAAAGATGTACTGTGGAAATTTTATGGGAAGTACTGCAATTGACTGTGACCAAGAAAAATATGTCAACATATGATATTTGGATGTGTTTGAAATAGGACATTTACCCTCTGGTAATTTACTGTAACATAGCTATTGAAAATGGCCATTTATGGATGGTTTACCCATTAATATTGGTGATTTTCTATAGCTACCTTAGTTTACCAGAGGGTAATAGGGTAAGAGTGATACACCATATTCGGTTTGCGAGTTCGGGTTCGATATTTTTCGACAAACAAAGAAAATCATCCCATGCGGAACGTTTGATATCTCCAATATCAAACATGGCAATGTCGAAAAACTCACTTATATAACTTACATACCTTCCAGAAGAAAAGCAACATCGTGTCTTGGTTTCATATGGTCGGTCTTATCAAATCCACATCGGAAGTTGGGTCGGAAACGAACCCTTCCGAAATCGTGTATATATAGTTATTCATATAGTTATATATATATATATGTATATATATAGATGTATATTCTTGAGTTATCTCCATTTGCTAGAGGAAGTTCGTTCAACATATGTTGTTGTGTGATGTTGTTTTTTTTTTTTTTTGCTATCATTATAATCATTATAGTAACTGGAAGAATGATAGACCTTAGGACCTTAGGTCTATTTCGTTGATTTCTTGAACGTACTTGTTGATAAGGCAGCAAGTTCCGGGAAACTCACCCCGTTTGCCAGGTACAACTCGCTGTTGGACGGCTGCGCTCAAAGCAGCCTCGTGGACGATGGTCTCCGAGTGCTGCGAGAGATGGAGGTGAACGGGGGGAATGCAAGCATGTACTGACCATGATATATGTATACATATATTATATATATGACTATATATATAATATATGATGATGATATAGCTATGTATGTTCATGGGGTTTTATGGTGACTTAATGGGAATTAATGTGGTAATTATAATTTAATCATCTATAAATAGCCAACATATTGCAGATTTTAATAGGAATATCATCTATAAATCACTATATATATCTGGGTAAATTACAACGTGGCAATGTTTGCTCAAATGGTCATGCCTCGTCATAAATACGTTCAATATTACGAGCGGATACTTTCTTGGCTTCGAGCACGGAGTCCGACTCCCTGATGCATCGCTGGAACCTGGAGACGAGGTCTTCTCTTATCCATCGCTGACCGTTGACATTGACCCTGCAAAAACCGAAGCAACCAAGTCTTTACCCTCTGGTAAACGTACAAAAAACTATGGAAAGATCCACGATGTTTCATGGGTAAATCAACTATTTCTATGGCCATTTTCAATAGCAAACTGTTCCATTAACAGAGGGTAAAGACCATGTTGCGCTTGAATTTCTCAGACGAGATCATACATTGGATCAAGAAGTCCCTGAGATTGAGGAAGGGTAAATTACAACGACCTCATTGTGACCTCACTGCAATAATGGTTAGTAAGGAGAACTATCCTCAATTGTCTTATTTCTGGTGTGTGATTTATTGTATTTTACCCTGATATATATATATATATATATATATACGTGCATATGTATACATATGGAGGTTTATAGCTGAGACAATAATCTACAATGTGGTATTTCCATATATTTTCAACGTATATACATGTATATACCATCTGGTTATTTCACATAGCTATGAAAGCCATGGCCCATAGAAAGAGATGATTTATGATAATTTGCCTCTCAAAAATTGTGATTTTCCATAGCTACGTCAAATAATAACCATATCGATGCATATATGTGTATAGTATGACATGGGTGATGACACACGGATTTTATCTTTGGGAGGTTTGGAGGTTCTGTGTATGTGACTTATGGTTGTACAATGTGTGTGTGTGTCTGTATGTATGTGTATACATATATATATATGAATGCAACGTGTGTGTATATATATATATACAGTATTTATAACTATGTATAATATAGAGATACAATGTTGGATGACTGGTTGAAGCAAGTGTTTTTTTGTTTACATTGGAAATCATCAAATATATTCTTGGCAACTTTTTGATTTGCCGAATTTCGGCAAGCCAATGATGAAAAGGGGAATCCTGGTGGTCCATTCAACGTATTGCCGCCCCAAAAACATGGTTCTAAGTTTATAAAGCAATGTCATACACCAGCCATATTTTAAGTGGTTTACACCACCCATAAAAATGCGCAAATTTGGGGACTGGCAATAAGTAGTAATTAAACCAGAGTGAAAGTCAAGAACACATATATATGTATATATATATACCATCCCAATAATAGTCCCAGTAGTACCCATCCCAATTTACAAACCTTTTTGCCCCATCTAACTATAGAGGTATCCACATGAACCCCACTTAGCCTGTGTACCGGCAATCATCAGCCAAGTGGCAACTTATATAAACCATGAAATTGGGGTACCCTATTTCCAGACAAACCCAAAAAGGAACAATATCTCAACACTAACAATGTACTACCTTTGTTCACCATTGATTACTTGTACTACGGCACGCCATTTATCGATGGAATTTATGGAGATCCCCAATGATAGACCATGCCCATTCCCATACTACTGCCATACTACTTTCATAAGAATCCCCAATAGTATGGGAAACTTATAGGAATAGGGGTCCCATCATCGGAATTCCCTGTAAATTCCATGGAATTTACGAAGGATTTACTACCCATTATGGGCCCCATACAGTTATAAGTTGGTTTAGTTTCAACCCATCAACCATACTTGTACCCTCTGGTAATGTAACATCGCTATTGGAAATGGTCATTTATAGTTGTCTGCTTGGTGGTTTGGAACATTCTTTATTTGTCCATATATTGGGAATTTCATCATCCCAACTGTCGACCTCATATTTTTCAGAGGGGTGGCTCAACCACCAACCAGTTGTTTTACCTATTAAAAATTGTGATTTTCTAGTTCGCTATGTTAATTACCATTACCAGAGGGTAACTACCATGAACCCTACTATACTACCCAGTGACCTGTTCACTTAGCGCCTCACAGCCCTTCGGCCCCACGATGAACTGCATAACTACCCAGCTGGCACTCGGGTTTGTCTGAAAATAAGGTACCTCAAAATGCCCATGGTTTAGAATCTAGAACCTCGTTTTTCTAATTTGTTTAAGGATTCTTTTCAGGTTATCCCATGATGTTCAAACAGCCATAATCCATCTTGTTGGTTGTACATCCCAATATACATCCCATTGTATTCCCCAGTTATATCATGTTGTATCCTCATTCTATCCCCGTCATGGTTGTTTGTTGTACTAACACACCAAATCCAAATATCATATCAAGTTGGTTATTTTTTATATCTCCCATTCATATTCCATTCATATCCCCTTTCTGGTTGGTGGTTTCAAACATTTTTTATTTTCCATAATATATGGGATCATCCTTCCCATTGACTTTCATATTTTTCAAGATGGTTAAAACCACCAACCAGCATTTCTAGGATGAAGTTCCAATATGTTCCAATAGTATACCCTCTGGTAAACTAACATAGCTATTGAAAATGGCCATTTATAGTGAGTTTTCCCATTAAAAATGGTGATTTTCCATAGCTATGTTAAATTACCAGAGGGTACCCTCCAGGACGCTGGAGTGAAACCCAGCAACTTCACCCTATCCGTCTTGGTGAAGTTAATGAGCCGCGCGCGACGCGTGGACTATGCCTTTGAACTGGTGGGAGCCTTCGGAAACGGAAACGGTGAACTTAAAGGATGGGAGCTGGCGACTGCTACAATGGGGGATCCCTTTTATATGTATATATAATTTATATATATATATAATTTATATATATATTATATATGTTCACATATTGTTTATATATATTAAATATATTATATTATATATATATATATATATATTAGCCACCCAACTATCTGGTATATTAGCCACCCAAATTTCGGGTGATTGAAAATTGGGAGACTTGCTAATATGTTGAGTAAGTATGAGTAAATATCAGTGCAGTAGCATCCTGGAAACACGTTTCGGCATCTTTTGGGTTGCTAATATTATACTGTAGTCATACTTTAATGAGATATATAGCCAAGCATATGGGATAGGGGTTTGTCCGAGAATGAGGTATGCCGGTAAAACCCAGTGTATGGCCATAGAAATGATGGGAAAGCATTGACAAATGATCAGACTTTGGAGGTAGCATGAAGTACCCAAATTCTCAGGGAAACCCAAGTTACTGCAAGATACTTCAATCTTTTGCCAATGAGATTATTGACTGAGCAGGTTTTAAAACGGTAAGTCTTCACAAGGAGGACCCAAAAAAACCATCCAAGGTTGGTCGAAAAAATAATGGGATGAGCATGGCGACAAATTTCATGGCCTAAAAAATGTTGCCTGGACATAAGGTATAAGGTACCCCAAAATCTTATGGTCCACAATGGTTTTCCCTGAAAAAATTGGCCCAAAATGGGGTCTAAACACCCCATTTCGCCCATGCGACATCCCTAGATCTCATAGGTGCAAGAGCTTTCGGAGAAGTACCACCTGAGCCCCAATTCCCACGTCTATGCGAACCTGGTGCGCCGATTTTTCGCATGTTTTCCCTGGGGAAAAGCCACAGATTTCGTCCGAATTTTGCCTGAAAATCAATCCACTGGACCTGACCTTTCTGGAAAAAAAGGTGAAGATTTGAGAGCTGTCACCAGAAATAAAGTTGGCACTTTTTGTATCAATTCTGGGGGTTCAAGCAAAGCTTTTCTTCTGGCCTAAACCTGGACTAGCTCCTTATGTGCGATTGTTTGGCATATGTAGATAAGATGGGAGAAAGAACATCCAAATTCAGGTCTATGCCAAGACTACCCACAAAACAACCCTCAGAAACATTCAGAAACTATTGCACCCACGAAAATGAACGTTTGAAATGACACGAAAAAAAGGGTTATCATTCAGTTCGGAAAGGTGGTCCACTCTACTTGGGGGTGTTATCAATCAGATGCGATTATTATATCATCATATTACTGTAGTGGCAAACACTCATGTGCCATATCTCAGAAAACCTTGGTTTGGTTTAGATTGTGTGTTTATTATTTTGTTCCATCAATGGAAAAAGCGACAACGAACCCAAACAAATCAGCTTTTTGAAGGGTATCCGACCCCCAAACCTTGGTCCAAAGGACACCGACTTGGTCTATGTCACCATATCTCATTCCACATCAATTGCACATTCCACCGTACATATCCTCTGGTAATCAGACATGGCTTGCTAGAGAATCCACCACTTATATCTATATAATTTGATGATTTTCAATTTTCCCAGCCATAAACTTGCATTTAGTTACGGATTTCCCATGGCCAGATATATGTTTGAAGTACCATTTCGGCTAAATCTGATATGATCTTCCTATCATATCCCCATATTTGGTTGGTTATATTCCCTGGTTGGTGGTTTGGAACATGTTTTATTTGTCCCATCATCTTGGGAATTTCATCATCCCAACTGACGAACTCCATCATTTTTCAGAGGGGTGGCGAAAAACCACTAACCAGGTTATATTCCCCTTTTAATCCTCATAAAAATCACCCCAGTATAAATCACCACCGCTGCCGCCACGTCGTTGCGACTCGCGACGTTGCGACGTCGTGGCGTGGCAGGTCCAGGCCTGCTGCTTTAGCAAGCAGCTGCAGCGTGGATTGAAGACCCTGGAGGAGATGATGGACAGAAAGGCGGGCGTCGTTTTCTGAATATGGTTAATAATGGATAATGGTCAATAATGGTTGATGGTTCATAATAGTAGTTAATGGTTAATAATGGTTGATGGTTAATAGTGGTTAATGGTTAATGGTTAAGGGTTAATAATGGTGAATTATAATTGTTAACCATGGTTAATAGTAGTTGATAATCGCTGATAATGGTTAATCATGATTAATAGTAGTTGTTAATGGTGAATAGTGGTTATTAACGGTTCATCATGGTCATTAACGGTTAATCATAATTAGTAATGGTTAATAGTGGCTAATCATGGTAATTAACAGTTAATCATGGTCAATAACGGTTAGTAAGTGTTAATAATGATTAATCATGGTCATTAACGGTTAATCATGATTAATATTTGTTAATAAGTATATTGATTAATAGTTGTTAATAATGATGATTCATGTTCGTACCCAATGTTTGAATTGTGGACTGGTGACAATAGTATCCAATATGTTTGATATTATCACAACATATCAAAATTCATGAACTGGGAAACATTGTCAATCTTCACCAGAAACCAATTTTTTTTGCAATCAAACATAGGGTTTTGCTGTCAATTTCCCCTTGAACCAACCCAATGATAAGAAAAAACACGTGAAACAACACTGGGATATACTGGGATGCTATTTTACCAAAAAAAGCCTCGTTACTTTCATAGAGATACCCTCTGGTAAACTAACATAGCTATTGAAAATGGCCATTTATAGTGAGTTTTCCCATTAAAAATGGTGGATCTTTCCATAGCTACGTTAGTTTACCAGAGGGTAGCTTCTGTTTGACCAAGCGATTCTCCTGTCCCGAATCCCGTGGTCGCATAGCCGCTATCAGCGGGACTAAGCCACTGGTGTTGAGCTTTGGAGTATCATTCGCTATATCATCTGCCAATCCGAAACAGAATACACCCCAAATATAACCTCTGGTAATTCAACATAGCTATTGAAAATGGCCCATAGAAATAGCTATTTTTCAAATGGCCCTAATCGAAATAGTGGATTTACCCATTGATAGCATGGTGGATCTTTCCAGTTCGTTATGTAAACGTTTACCAGGCCGGGTAGCGATGATACGATGATATAGCAGCATTGGATCCAGGATTCCAGACATCCCCCCCAAATACTTGGGGATTTTGGAAGTATCCAAGCCAGGTTCAACCAGACAAGCGAACCTACTCCATGCTGTGGGGGCATCTCAGTCGGGGGATTGGAACCTTTGGCACCGAGGTTCCAATGTGTAACAGAAGTTCGCTGCAACATTGCGGCATGTAGGGGTGCAAAAGATGTTGGACTGAACCAACAGACATGGCTTAAGAAATGGAGACTAATAATATGTTCATATACGTTCTGCATGAAAAAACTCTAAGATGGGCTACCGTTGTGGCCTATGATTTTACTTTTGAAAAAAAGCCACTGGAGACTGACATGGAATCACCGAGAGCAAACCTGGAGATCGATGATATCCACGACATATCAAGGTGGGCCGCCCCCAAGTATACTTTGGTTTATAAACGGTATAGACTGTTATAACTAGCAGAGCCCCTAGTTTGTATTAGCATGTACTATATTATATTTATATAGAAACAAACCATCTTCGCTAACTTTGGGGGCCCACCTTGCGGTTTTTTCCTGTAGATCTTGGAGTTATGCTTCAGAGGCTTTATCCAGTGCTGACTAAAAGCGTCCTGCTTCTTGCTTGCGGCTGGTTACTGAAGGAATTTGTAAGTCTTGTACCCACCATGTAGAACTATTCACTTTTTCTAAACTTACATGTGCATCTCTGCAGCGGTCTTTGGGTGGACGTCTTATTTTTCCTGCCACCGGCGGCCATGCCATGTTTGCTGCTCCGAGGGGATAGATGTTGTCCAAAAGTAAACAGTAAACATCATACACATATCATATCATCCATTTTTGCTTGTTTCATATGCATTGGTTATATTACTGTATATTATTATGTTATATTGTTTAGGGGTGAGCATCCCATAATACCCATAATACCCATTGGCCATGTGCTGCGGCCAAGGCTGAGATTGGCGGTGCAGCAAAGCCATTTTGAGAAGGCGATTGGTCAAGCTGAATGGTCATAGCTGGATGGTTGCTTCATGGAAAATCTACAAATATTAGTACCCTCTGGTTATTTGTTACATGGTATAGATGGCCCATAGAAATAGATGGTTTACCTATTAAAAATATTAATAGCATGGTGATTTTCCATGGCTAAGTTAAATAACCAGATGGTAGATGATTAGAGATGTCTTATGTATAACAGGGTCAAAACATCCCATGATATGAGATAATATGATCATCTACTAGCCAATATTTATCTAGCAATAAACCAATATATGGATGTAAACAATGATGGTGAGAATCCTTGGGGCGCGTTTATGGGGATCTCCAGTTGCCAAAATGGTGATTTCTCCACGTTTTGCTGGTTAAATTTACATGACATGTTTGTTGTTTGCTATCGACACCATTTTTGCATCTATTTACATGGTTGAATTCACATGTTTGTCGGGTATATTATATAAATCTGTATAAATCTGTATACATCTATATAAATCTCTATTTTTGTTGGTTAAGTCATTTTAAGTCACTAAAACACTTTTTTTTTGCTGGTTGAATCCACGTCTTTGTCGGCTATATAAATGTGTGGGTGTGTGTTGGTTATCACACTATATTCGCTGGTTAAAATCCTATTGTTCTTGCTTCAATCATATGGCTATGGGTCAGTTTACCCTGGTACCTAGTTTTCACCCCAAGTCATAGCGATTCATGGATATTCATCAGACTAAAATTGAGAATCATAGGTTTTGACCCAGCCCCATATATAAATCTCTATTTTTGTTCGTTAAAGCCACCATTTTAGCCCTTAAATGGTCTCGATTCTCTCAGGCCGACGGATTGCTGCGAGGAGCATTTGGAGTCTCAGGGGCCTTGCTGGGGAGCCAAGCTGCTGGAAGGTCAATCCACTCATAGTGGAGCCATGGAGCCCTCGAGTGATAGAAAAATGTTGATGTTGGTTTAGTTGGAACAGTTTCACCCCATGAAACTAGAGTTTGTTGGGGCCCTCTAGTTATGTTTGTTGGTTTATAAATCCCATCTAAGTATAGAATAGCATAGTTATATCTACCATAAACCGTAGAATTCAGCCACTTATATCTCAACGTAGCTATCTTGGCGGCCCCAACCTGTAGGCTTCATATATCCAGCAAAAAATGGCGAATCCCGAATGAGGCTGGGATGATAGCATGTTTCGACACTTGCACATATGATTGAAATCAAGGGCACGGGTCAGTGGTCCCTTCAGCTAAACCACGTTGTTTTTCGCTCTTGTTGTGGGCACCCCTTTGAAAGTACTTGAAAGCTTGCCCAGCTCTTCATTGTTGGGGGAGTCACGGAGCGATCTAGGCTACAGTAAAAGCCCTATACAACTATACACTCGTACGAAGTTGAGAGTTAAAGAGCCCAAGTACCATGAAAAGTGGTGATAAACCTGGAGGAACTCTGGAGAGAAACCTGGATTTCCGTCAAGTGAATGGTAAACGTCGTAAAAACTCATAGGTTTCCCTGTAAGAATGCAGCAGAGAAACTGTGCGGTCAGGGCTGGTGGATGATTGTTTTAGTTCGGTCAAGCTTTAGTACCCTTTTGTGGAGGAACGGTATCCAACCAGAAACTCAGTTGTTAGAGATGTTAAAATGCTGACTGGGGTAGGTTGTGGCATTTTTGGCCATTCAGATCGAGGACTGCATTGTAGCTAATCTGCCTCACTTCTGGTATGGGATGTCTGTCAATAGAAAAGTGTGCATGAATCCTGGTCGCATAATGCAATAGACCCTATGAGGTAGATGGTAAGAGAGTGCCTCACCAGTGTGATTGATCAATAATGATCAATATATATCAATATCATTTGGATGAATTATGATAACCTCTGATGGCACTGGAATGATTGTTAGTAACTCTTAGTGGAGGTAACTATCCCAAATTGGCATAAATTGGCTTCATTTCAGCTGTTTGCAGCTTAGTGAATCATTGAGCCAGATATCATCCAACTGGCCTAAACTCTTGGGATAGGATCACCTCCCACGGCCCAAGTTGCCAAGTTGCCCTTAGGCCCTTCCTCAACACGCCTTGGGCCATCTGTCAAGGCTGATCTCCGTTGGGAGTCCATATTTTTCGGGTTGCCCGAATGATGTTTGAGGCCGGTCAAATCTACGAAATCATTCAGCCTTAAAAAGATCGTTTTCTTATTCTTGCTGCCAACCTGCCATAGAACCCATTAGAACTGGTTTTGTTTTTTTCCCATGAAAAGTTTCAGGGATTTCTCATTGCAATGGTTTGATGATGCGGGGGGGGGTAGAAAAATCATTGGTACCTCCGTGTCGATTCCCATATATCCCCATTAAACCTATCATTTTTGCTGCTTAAATCATCAGTGAAGCACCATTGCATATCCTATTAATTTCTATTATATGTCCATTGTATTCCCATTGTACCCCTCTTAGATCCATTAAATTAAAGCAACATAAGATCATGCAACATAGCCGTTTTGGTTGGTTAACTCAGTCATATGGTGGTGTCTTAAAACGGAAGATCCCCAAAAACCATAGGGTTCAATACTAACATGGTCTAGTGACTTGGATGATTTGGGGGTAGCCCTATTTTAGGACACCTCCCTATCATCAGTATATTCCCATGATATTCCCATTCAACTAGCATAAAACAGTTATTTTTAGGCAAGCTCAGCCATATCACCATGAATCATTTTAGGAAACCTCATTATCCCCATATGAAAACCATGTTTATTAATCATTACCAGCCATGATCAACCATTATTATCACCATGATTAAGCCTTAAGAACTACTATGAACACCATTAACAGCTACTAATCATTATTAACCATTATCAGCCATTATCAACTACTATTGACCGTTCTTAACCATTATGAACCATTATAATCTGACCATCATAATTATGAAGCATTATAATTAACCATTAACCATTATTAACCATTAACTCAAGCATTTTTTTCCCATAATATATGGGATAATCCTTCCCATTGACTTTCATATTTTTCCAGATGGTTAACACCAGCCAGTACTCTTAACCATGGTTAACCACTATGAACCATTATAATGATAACGAATCTGACCATCCTCGGACATCGCCACGGTGCGACGGAAAAAAGGCGTCGAGGAGGCCGCCCTCTCCGAGACTTTGTCGTCGATGGCTGGATCGCCAGAGGGGAACAAGGTGCCGATCCTGAAGCCATGGGAAAAACCATGGGAAAATGGTGAGAAATCACCAAGAAACGGGATTTTTTTTATGGGATTTTGAAAGGGTTTTCAGAAAGGACTTGCCCTATGGTAATTTGAGATAACAATATATAACAATTACAATTTTGATAGGTAACGCCGGTTTTTGGCATCTATAAAGGCCATTTTCCAGCGCGATGTTAGTTTACCAGAGGGTATGTTCTGCACTGCATAATTGTTTGGTGATGATCACAGTCCATGGACTAGGAAATCCTAACAACCAACCAATATAAAGGGAATGATTGAATTACTATAATATTCCCCAGATTTTGTTATTACCCTCTGGCAATCAGACGTGTTTGCTGGAAAAAAACACAATTTAGTTCGATGATTTCTCCAAATAGAAACCTCCATTTAGTTTGAGGATTTTCCATTGCCACGTTTGATGACACCGGAGGGTAGAGGGTTAATGTTCCACACAATTTCTTGGGGATTATATATAATTTATTGCGATAGCCGATAGCATAGAACAAACCAGAATAGGGAAATCAGCCAACCAGTGAGAATGGACAACGCTCAGCCAGTCCCAGAGTCTCTGCCGCGAAGGCAGCCGATCCTGGATACTGCAAGAGTTCCAGTTCTAGTAGAAGTTTTATATAGAACCATATAGAACCATATAGAACCATAGCTATGGGGCTTAGGGCGCTATATTAAATCCCCAATTTAGGGGATCTTATGTTTTTTTTTTAGTACCCTCTGGTAAACATACAAAAAGCTATTGAAAATCACCATTTTTAATGGGAAAACTCACATCAACTGCCCCGATCAATCCCTTGGTGTCCGCTACTAGCAGCTACGGAGCATCTCAGAGGATATGGAATATGATAGGAATATCATGGGAATATCATAGGGATATGATAGGGATATCATACTTGGAGGATATCCCACGGCTCGTTTTTTTTTTTTGGTGAACGTAACCATAGTTCGTTCATCCATTTATAGATGGGAGAAGCTACTGAATGGGGACAAACGTTCCAGCTCGAGGGAGACGTTGGCCGTGATGTCATATATGTCATACAAGATATCAGATATCTATATACGTATATATATATACATACATAGATAATTATAGAAACTAATCTCTAGTATCAAGATATCATAAGATATCTAGTATCAAGTTGAATAGTTGGATTCCTTTCCATAAAAGAACTATTGGATGTCCCGTATCCACTTCCTTTCGTGCTTCGATATATAGTGTTGATCACTTCCATTTCCAGCAACAACTGCAGTGGCCATCTCAGACTCCACCAAAGAGCACCATCCAACTGCACAAAAACAACCCTTCAACATGCATTGAAGTTTTTTTTAAAACCAAATTTCAACTCTTCAATCATTTTCCAATCTCAACAAGTACCTGGAATGATGGATCCCAACTGCCACGTTTTTTTTAGGTGTTTCTATCACCGCCTTATTTTTTCGGTTCCACTGCAACTAGAGGAGATTTTGAACCCATGACACATCTTCGGCACCACGACAGTGGACCAGGCTGCTGCTGGATTTTTGGTGGACGTGAGAAAAGAGAAGCCAAACGTCTGGATCGATCCCTCCGTGCAGCGTCCGGGGTTCCCACAGGGAGCCGCATCCCGATGGGAGGCTGAAAAAAACCATTTTACATCCGATGGTAAATCCAGCCATTTTGAAGTTGGGTTGCACTTGTATGGAAGTGGTGATTGATGTGATTAGTTCTTGATCATCCCTATATTTCCCAAGGTAAATCCCGAACAGGATCGGTTTTTTCAAAGCCCTGGCGGATCCCTAGGCTGCGTTCTGCAAGGCACCGGCGGCTCAACATGGACAGAGTCGGACGCCTAATGGAGATTTCACCAGGGGATTTGGGCGAGACATTGGTTGGGGCAGTTGAGGTGAAAAGATGGGAGGGTGGTGAACATATGGCTATGGGAGGTGAATCTATCATTAATATACATATATAGAAATGGGTCCCTATGAAAAGATATGGCAGTTGATTTTAAGTTGGACAAGGTTGGATATGGGCCCCCTATAAATAGGGTTGTGCCGTTATACCCTTGCACCTGGAACCGCAGCTCCAAGTCCAACCAAGAATAGAATATCTATAATCCAAGATGGACATTATTCATAGTATATTAACCACCATCAATCCACCCAGCACCTAATGTGTTGAAACTTATGTTTTTTTTTTTTTTCCATGGTTGGTTTTCAGGGAGATTCTTCAGACTCTGAGCTCATGGATAATGAGAACCCCCTTGTTTTAAAAGGAAGCATAGCCTCCGAACTGACCATCAACCGGAATTTGTTTGAAATGTCAAGCCTAGCAGACATCTAGAAAACTAAGACGATTTGCCAAGCAAAAACAGGAATTTCTGAGCAAAAACTAGGGACATAACATGAATAGATGCACGTGGTAGAATTGGATTATAGGTTATAGATGGTTGTAGTATTTATAGTGGTCATTGCTCCATGGTTGATGTAGAATCACGAAGAATTGGAAGACATGTTCTACAATGTTTGACACATCACCAGCAGAAACGATGCTTTTTCACTGACAACTGTGAAAGAATGCAGGGTGGACTGTTGGGGTCAAGCAAGAGTCGGTGGATGGATACAGCAAACATCTGCAAACATGATCAACATTCTGTAGCCAGGTCAGGGTCTGAAATTCTCACCTACTGTCAATGGATTGGTTTAAGCTTTGACATTTACAGGAAAACTCCATACTTATGGGAAAATGTATGGTTTCCTGTAGATTTTCCCTTAAACCAAACCATTGATACTGTATCCAAATGATTGTTTCGCAGGCGCTAGTGCAGTGAAAGCTGACTCCATGTGGCTGGCGGCCGGCATAGACACATTCTCCTTGTACACCAAAAGCACCCAACAACTATTCAAAGGTGCAGCGGTGTAGCATTCTTTTCATCAGATCGATGGTTTCAAATTTTTGATATTTGACAGTGTGTCAAAATCTTGTACCCCTGTAGTTCACATCAAAATAGCTGGTAAATGGATGTTCATCCCCCTGAAAATGGTATTAATAGGTATTGACCCATAGCCATTTGACATTCAACCAATGGGACAGTGAAGCTGCAATTCGCCCATTCCCTGAGAGTGTTCAAGCAGGGAAGGCTGGGACATTTCCAGGATCGCAGTACGTTTTGTCGAGGATTACATGGTAATCTAACATTGCCTCGCTCCACATGGCTATGCTGAAATCATCATTCATCTAGTTACAAAAATTGTGTGAAACATAGGTACCCTCATACATTACTCATTACTGTAACATAGCTATTGAACTTCACCCATTTTCAGTTCGGTAAATCATCTAATTACATATGGCAAGTTTAGCTATGGTCATATTCCATAGCTATGTAACAAATTACCCTCTGGTAAACTGTCCCATAACTATGGAACATCACCATGCTATTAATGGGAAAATCCACTATTTCACTGGCCATGGCTTCCATAGCTATGTAACAAATTACCAAAAGGTTATATCCCACTATTGCCATGTTTCGACGGGTCAAATCCCCACGCAAAAACTCCTGGGATTTTCCCATGAAATCATCGAATCAAGTGTCGCCTAGGCGCCGGCCCTCCAAAGGCAAGGGCCTTCGCCTTAGGGCTTCGGAGAGCTGGATGGATGAGAACTGGATAATCCATCTATGGATGAGAACTGGTAGCCAAATGACTTGTCGGAAACCCTCCAAATATGGACATCCATGAAAATTCATGAAAATTCGAATATGATCTCATGATAGGTATGAAAGACAGGTAAACACTATACACAGACGCACCAGACCAACACATTCTTGCGGTTTTGTGTGCTTGAGAATCGAGAATCGAAAGCCACCTGCTGCCGATTTAAACACTTGACAGGATATTGGAATATGATTTTGGTATGCCAATTTTCTGCTTGGAAAGGAGTGATTAGATCTGCTGTACAGCAAAAAATGCACAAAATCGCTTCTCACTGCACTGAGGGAAAGGCAAGGGACAGAGAATGTGAGGCCCGCTCCAATCAAGTTGCCTGGGCAGCGAATTGATGTTCAGCTGTGACTGAGAGACAAAATGGTCCAGCGGAGCTCACCGAGGGCCAGAATCTCTTCTTTGGAGCAAGGTCTTAACTTGTTTTACATGGTTTAGATGGAAGTTTACAGATGATACTGGACTGAACTCAGTAGATTTTGGGTTCCTAAACTCAAACGGAAGGAGCCCCAAAATCCTCGACGTGGCCAATTTCTTTTGGAAAACCCATCTGGTTGGCGCCCTGCGTGGCAATCTTTGGAGACTCCCGATCCCCAATGGCAGGAATTTCTAGCCATGAGACTTACAGATTCCAACTATTGAGACAATCCCCAAAAAAACAACCAACTAACCGTAGATGGTTGAACTGCAAATCTGTGGCCTCAATGGATTTCTTTTTGGTCGATGGAAAGCCACTAAAAAAGACCTAGGGGGGCAATCATCACAATCCTACAGCTTTTAGATATCTTTGAGGTTTCGGAATTAGGATTTGAATTACACCAATTAATTTGCAAAGTCAACTGGCCTGGCTGTGACTTTGTCATACTTTGTCCACTTGGCGCGAAAATCTCGTTGGAGGTCCAGGGCCCCATTTTGGGATGCCAAAAATCTGGGCGTGTTGCACTGGCGCGGAAGATCCGCAGAAAAGGGGCCAAGTCGACATGGTCGCGGTCAACTGCCTTTCTTTCTTTTTAATGGCTCTAAACATCTTAATTAATAATATTTAATAACTATATCTTTTTATATAGGCATCCATGTTAACTTTTTTTACCATCATATACCCATGTTTAACATTGAGAGCCATGGGCCACCAGTGAGTTTTGGTGCACTTGCTTACCAAGTCCTCCTGAACCCTGGGTAAAGCTGGTGAATGGGTTTATGGGGAATATACCCTTTAGTAAACTAACATAGCTATTGAAAATGGCCCATTGAAATAGTGGATTTACCCATTGATTGATAGCATGGTGATTTTCCATGGCTATGTTAGTGTACAAGAGCGTAACTACAGTTACTATGGTTTATAGACCAACTTATAACTGTGGAGGCACCACCTTGTATCTGCAGTTCTCTCATGTATTTTTGGTATTTGGGGATATGAATTTTGCTTCACTTTTTGGGGGCGGACATCATACCGGATCCATGACCAAAAAAACATCTCAATTCCTTAGTGACTAAATTGGAGGTTTGGAGCTTTGTTGTTTGTAACCTAATTCCTATGCGCAACCTACATATAACCTGTAGCCTTATATATATACACACACTATCCTAATATATAACCTATGTACAACCTGTATCACGTATGACATGTTCCATATTCATATATAACCTATGTTATAATATATATATATGCTATAATAGATAATATAATATATGTATTCTATAATACATAATATATATATATATATATATACAATAATATATAGATATATAACGTATACACATATGTCTATAACGTGTATATGTATATGTATATATATATATATATACACCGTTATATAACCTTAAATCTAACGCCTTTTTTCGAATCCCTTCTTTCCTTTCACATGGACCTTTCGCATCCATGAGCTGAGAAGGACAACGAGCGGAAAGCCATTCAGATGGATGAGTGGGCGAAGGCATACTGGGATCGTGGGAGTTGATGAACTTCATAAGGCGCCCAAGGCAGCAATTTTTTTTGGGCCCCCTATAGTTTGAGAATGGTTTATGGAAAAACTAAGTATCTGATTATCTGATAGTAAAATTGAGAATGGCTTCTTATTGGATTCGGCACACTTTTCGTATCCTTGTTCAGGAGAGCATCATACCTCTTTTTACTATATCGTTTAGTCAAGAGAACCATATAGCAACTGGTGATCCCATTCTGTCATGGATGGCTGATACCTTGGAGTAGCTTAAGTAGCATCTCGTCGAGCAGTCAATGCCCATTGTATATTGTTGGTAAACAATGGTAAATGATGTGTTTGCCGATAGGTCATCCGATTAATGGATTTATGGGTTTGTTGAAGGGGTAAAAACAGTTTTATCTCATTAAATTGTTGATCCCCCCAAATGCATACATCACGATTATCAAGAACTAGCATGTCCCATAAGTGCGGGTGGGGGAATTGTTCCCGTTCATCTAGAGATCCTGCTGCGATGTCTTTTGCGGCTCAAGCTTTGAAGATTTCAGACGGTGCCAGTGACAGCGTGGAGGCGTGAACTGGGACTGGATGTCTTTGCGGACTGGTGAATGGTGGGTTGATGGCTTAATAAATCTGGAACAACTGGGGATCCTTCCCAATAGTGATCATTTGCCACCAAAATGGTGCCTCCTCAATTAAACAGTCCACGGGTGAATGAGGATATTCGGGGTTTAACATTCGGGCGGAATTGGTTGATGTCCTGGAACAGAAGTGTTCTTGGGCATCTCAACTCTGGGATGTACAGAAGTCTTGTGGATTTTTCCCAGAGTCTTTACGGCTCTCAGACACGGCCGTTTCTTCGCTTCCGTTTTTTTCTCGGGATGGCTTGACCGGGCTGATCGTCAGTGAGTAGCCATGATGTAAAAGAACTGCCATCGATATGTTAGGGTTAAGTGTGCCAAATGCAGTGGGTTAGGGCTAGAAGTTTCAAAACAAGAAGTAGAGGAAACCTTAGGGAATTAGAGGTTGAACAGGTACAGTAAGCAATAGGGGGGGGCAGAACTGGCTGGAAACCAGATGAAAACAACAAATTTACATCGATGATGTATTTTTTTTAAAAATATTTTTTGACCAAGAAACGCCAAAAACAACAAAATCAACATGCTTGGAAAAGGCTGCGGTTATGGCTCAGCTATCATCCACTAGTTTGGCACTTTTTAGGCCGCAAATTACATCAAGCATTCTTGGCTTTCAATGCAAAATTAGGGGAACATGCATAAATTTGCCTAAATAGCAAAAAGTTGCAGTGGGTCCAGCAAAAGAACGCATGTAAACAACGAAAAATCAACATGCATTCATGCATCTGGTTTTTGTTGTTCTGACATGTTTCACAAAACTCAACAAAAACAACATGTTTGAAAACGGTTGTGGTTGTTACCCAACTATGATCCACAATTTTGCCACTTTTAAGGCCACAACTTGCATCGAACATGTCTTGGTTTTCGATGCAAAATTAAGGAAAATACATACATTTGCCTAAATGGCAAAAAAATGCAATGGGCCCAGCAAAAGAACTCATGAAAACAACAAAAAGTACATGCATTTTTTGTGTTTTCTGTCATTTTGCACAAAAACAACAGAAACCGGTTAAAATTGAGTTGCTACAGTGTTGCTCCAATTTGATCCTGTAATTCTCTCACTTTTCAGGCCGCTTCTGGAGTTGTTAGGCCACAGCCACAGTCACAGTAATAACCGAACAGCAGAACAAGAATATTAATCAACATTAAAACTTTTTGTCAGCAGCACGAGAAGAGAAAGACTAGGACCGTGGTGATCGGATAACCTCATTTCATTAAACATCGGTTCAAATTTTGTTGTGTGCAGGACAAAGAAAGAGACTGTGGTGATCGGATAACCACGTTAAACATCGGTTGGATTTTATTGTACGCAGTCCAAAGACCGGGACCGTGGTAATCGGATAACCACGTATTAAACGCCGATTTAAAACAAAGACGAAAACCAAAGCCGAAACAAGCACGAACAGGAAGTAAAAAAAAGTGTTTAAACACCACTGGGACAACACAAAAAGACTCAGAAGCTGACGCTGACACTGACCACCACACGCCGATTTAAACTCACACTGACCAGTATATAATGTGGTAAACCCAAATGCAAACCATCCCGGATGTGACCAGAATACAGAACCTGTATCAACCATCCCCAAATGGTAGCATGCATGTTTGGTTTGCCACATTTTCACGCATAAACAACAATATCGGGACATATATAATGGGGATATCCACCAACCATTTTGTCGGGGATACAATGGGATATGACGGGTTTGTCTGAAAATGGGGTACCCCAAAAACAATTTCTTCATCACATGTTTCCTTGTTGAAATAGGCATGGCCGGCATGGATGGGTATACTCCATTTTCAGACAATCCCATGTATAATATATACATATTATTTAGTAATTTATAGCCGGGGACGCCCTGTAAGCAGAAACTAATCTGCTTACTGCATCTCCCAGAGGCCAAAATCAGGCAAATAAGAAATGACCTAAGTAAGGCCTAAGTACAAGCACCTGTAGTAAGCAGATACATGAACATATACACCAAAGACAATTTCAGAATCTGCTTACTACACCTCCGTTGTCCTGAAGTGTTTGTGCTCGCTTCTTCCAGGCTCAAACTCTAATGTAATTGCAAACATGGCGGAAGCAGCGCCGAACCTAGTTAGTGCCCAGCGATGGGCGGAAATAGCCTTCTCTGCGTTGGAGCCAGATGACTCTCTTTTGTGGAGTGAGGTGTCATTTCCAACTTCTTCGATGTTTTCTGGGGCCTGCTATGCTGACAGATGTTTGGAATACATCAGCTCAGCCAGGCAGGGACAGAAAAAATCGATGCCAGTTCTTTCGGAAGCTGGGCACCAAGTTGAAAGGGACCTCTTGCCTAGAAAATGACATGTA
>Ga0126342_10005027_pt1 | contig 22884 bp, 14 predicted proteins | sample Cyp1metagenome_FD_92528 | JGI IMG/M metagenome (GOLD analysis project Ga0126342, IMG submission 92528) | Coral microbial communities from Lord Howe Island, Old Settlement Bay, Australia - Cyphastrea 1 metagenome | ecosystem: Host-associated > Invertebrates > Cnidaria > Coral ...
CTAACAACACCAGAAACACTACCACCACCAACAACACCAACAACACCAATACCAACAACACCAACAACACCAACACCATCAGCAGCACCAACACCACCAACACCATAACCACCACCAACCCTAACCACATCGCCGAAGCCTTTCAGTGGCTTTTACCAGATTCCCCTTCATATTTTTGGAAAGAAAATGGCCGCATCGTTTTTACTAAAATCCATTTTATGTTTTTTTCCCTGCCCTTTCCCCTTCATTTTTTCTTCGATTCCTTTTTTGCTTACCTACCTTTCGTATTCCCCCTCTCAAATTATTTGTCTATTTGTTTATTTGTCTATTTGTTTATTTGTTTATTGGTCTATCTGTGGTGTAGTGTTATTTAGTGTAGTGTAGTGTAGTGGAATCTAATGTAGTGTAGTGTAATTAATGTAGTGTAGTGTAGTTAAATGTAGCATTGTAATTGTAGTTGTAATTGTGGTTAGTGTAGTGTAGTGTAGTGGTATGTAGTGTAATGTAGTGTAGTGGAGTGTAGTGGAATGTTGTGTAATGTAATATAGATAATAAAATATAATTTAATATAATGAAATATAATTGTGGAATTATATTGGAATATAATATAGTGGAAAATGATGTAATCTAATATAATTGTTTTTATTTTAATAAAATAATTTTAGGATAAGGAAATTATTTTCTAAATTATTATTGTTTTCTAAAAAATAATTTTAAACATCTAATATATTTTATATATATAGATTTATATAAATAAAAAATAATTTAATTATTATTAAAATAATTATTAATTAAAAATTATTTTGATATTTTTTTTTCTCTATAAAAATAATTTTAATATAAATATGTTGATAGGATAAATATATATAAAATAATATTGAATTTTTATATTATTAATAATAATAATTTAATAATATATATTATTTTTGGATGAACCTATATTATATATTTAAATTTTTGAAAGGTTATATTTATAAAATATTGTTTCTTAGTGATGGTAATGTTATACCTTTTGGAAACATGTATAAAAGAATATGATATTTAATTTTTACATAAAGGAATATTATATACCCAAATTTCTGAAGATTTTATTTATATAATATTTTTGTATATCTGAAAAAAATAAAAAATTTATTAAAACCGAATACTTCCCCAAAAAAAATTCTTTGGAATAAAAGGAAATGAACGATTAGGAAAATTATTACAGGAAAGAATTAGGTTGAATATTATTCCGTGGTATTTGCCAAGGGAAAAAAATATTATAGGGGTATTGGAAATTATCTGGAATTTTTAAAAATTAAGGTGAACAATTGCCAGCTAAAAAAAAAATTATAAATATCGAATATTTTTTCTTTCATATTCATTCCATCGAGAATTCTTTGGAAAGAAATAAAGGGAATATAAGAAAAATAGGGGTAAATATGAAAAATATGGAAATATATAGGAAGAAATCAATAATGAAGATGATGGTTGAACATAATTTTGCGGGAATTCCCAAGGGGATATATTATTTTTTTTAATCATTTAAAATTTATATGAAATTATTTCAATATATAATTATTCCAGGGTATATTGAAGGTTTAGATTATAATTTGTATATTCCAATATAGATATCCATAGGTCTATTGTTTAGGAAAATTATTCAACAATATATTTTCTTTAAAAATATTCCAGAATCTGGTTAATATTCCCGGTGTACCTGTGAAGGCGATCGTATCGGGTGGGGGGGATCCCAAAATATACATATGGAAAAATTGAACTATTCCGGAGGGGAACAAAATAATTAATTCCCGGGGGGTTGAAATAATTTTTAGGAAGGTCCACCACCCTCGATAAGGAAAGGAAATTCCAATATAAGAAATTATTTTATCCTAAAAAAAAATTCTTCGTATAATAACCGAAGACACTATCAATCCCCTGAAAATAATTTTTGGAAATTATTTTGAGGGGGGGAGTGGGGGGTAGCTAAGGTAGGTAGATGTAGTGTAATGTAGTGTAGTGTAGTGCAGTGTAGTGTAGTGTAGGGTAGTGTAGTGTAATTGAATGTAATTGAGTGTTATTGAGTGGAGTGTAGTGTAGTGGAATGTAGTGAAGGTGTAGTTATAGTTGTAGTACAATATATTGGACTGCAGTGGGGGGGAATGGTAATTGTGGTTGAAAATGCTACAAACCCTTATATTGCATATTTTTAATAATATATTTATGTCATTTCTTGCGCCTGCCAGACGATACGACATTTAAATTTCCAAAAATGGTTGGAACCCCTTTTTTTTTAACATATTAATTTCGAAATATATTTCTCGTCATAACGACGTGTATTTTTTCGACATCTTAACTTCCAAAAGTGGTCCGAACATGGGGTATTTTGTACATTTTAATTTGGAAATATAATTCATATTATAATAACATATATTTTTTCGATATCTTATGTATTAAAAGTGGTCCGGACCTGGTGAATTTTATAAAATTTAATGGGGAAATATATTTCGAGCTACAACGATATACAATTATTGATTTCTCATCTGGGCAGATGACTCTGTACCTACCATTTTAGCGAGCCTATTTTTCGATCCTCCGGAGCCCTAAATTATTGGATAAATACAATATTTCGTGATTTTTGTTTTTTCGTACATCTATATTTTTTCTCTTTTGATTTTTTTTCTTCCCTAATTTTTATTCTTCTATTTTTTTCTTCTCTCTAATTTGTTCCATCTCTATTTTTTATCTATCAATATTGTCGGAAAATTAATTTCTGAATTTCCTTCAATTATAAAATATATATTTTTTTTTAATTATAATATATTTTAAAATATATATATTTTATAAATATATATCTATTTTTTTTTGAATTTATTAAGATATAATTAATAATTTAATAAAATCATCATAAAATTTTATATTTTATTCCTAAATAATTCTTAATATATATATATATTTAAAATCATAATAATAATATTAAATATTTTGGTAATTATAAAAAAAATAATAATAACTTATAATATTTAATAATTATATATATTTAAATTATTTTAAATTCCAATATTTCAAATATTTATATTATATATATATATTATGAATATATAATAAATAATAGAATATAAAAAATTATATAAATTAATTAATATATAATTAATATATTTTAAATTTCAATATAAAAATAATAATTATATAATTTATGGTTAATTAAATCTATATATAAAATAAAAATACTATATATGTGATGGTTAAAATTCAATTTATGTGGTGAGGTCATGACATCGCTTCACAAGGCCCCCTATCACAACTCACAGTCCCAGTACCCTTTTCATCAATTAGGCAGAATTGCTGCTAGAAGAAAAGGATCCAGATAAGGAATCGGATTCTTATTCCTCTTGCGATGGTATTTCCAGGGAAATTCAAATTTTTACGTGATCACCAAGGTTGACGTCGACAATTTCAGCTAGATACCAGCCGGACTCACTGCAGGTCATCTGACCTCGGAGGCTGCCCTTGGCTTGTGTTGGCATGTCTTGGCTTGTCTTGCCTGTATTGCCTTATTTCCGGGACCTTTTTTTCTTCACCCCGCCTCCTTTGTAACCTAATACCACGCCAAAATGAATCGGCAAAACCCTGACCAAATAAACCCTTTAAGAACTAACCCATTAAGAATTTGAGGATACCCTTGTTCATACTTCCCATATTTTTCCACCTATAACACAAATTATATAATTTCAAGTGACCATATGGGATACTCCCTAATTTCATGGATTTCAGGTATCGTTCTAGGTATCAGTTCGGACCAGAAAATATGTCATCTCAGGGTATATTTCAAGTAATACGAAGTTCTGACAAGCTCCATGTTGCAATTCTACTCCTGGACAGTGGCTTTAGAGAAGCGTCCGTAACCGCACAAAGATATTTTTTCAATATATCTCAGCACGGTTACTATAATATGTTATAAATTAGTTTTTTACATACCTTATAAATCAATATACCACAATATATCAACATTATTTAATATATTTATTTCATATATATTTAACGACAGGTTATCTTACAATTACCCAGGAAAACCAACCCATTACAACTATTCCAGTGTCGTACCCTAACATCAAAAAATTAGAAAATTATATATCCAACAAGAAAATTCAATTATAAATAAAATCTTAAAAAAAATATCACTATACAAAACCCCCTATAATTACACACAATAAAGCACATGTTTTCAATAATCATAACAAATCGTAATTAAAACCTTTTATAATATTTTTTAGATCATTATATATATATAATTATAAATATATTATATGTTTTAAATAAATTTAATTTATTATTAATATATATTTTTTTTTAAAAATATAATAATTTATATATATATAAATTTTAATTAATATATAATTTAATATTATATTAATATATATATATATTAAATTTATTTTATATATATTATATATTTATAATGTTAAATATATTTTTTAAGATATTATTTTTATTTTCATATAACATATATATATTCAAATTTATAATTTCAAATTATATATTTTTTAATATTTAAATTAATATTATATTATATATTATATTAAATATATCATATTATATATTATATTATATTATATTATTATGTTTATATATATTATTATTTATATAATAAATTTATAATATATAAATTCAATTTATTATATTGAAATTTGTTATTTTTTATTTATTTCTTTTGTTATATTTATTATTCCACATATTTTATTTTTCTTTATTTTTTATTTTACGAATGGTTCCCTTATTCGCCTTCCAATAATTTGTAATTTATGGCCCCTCATTCCCCTTCCATATTCCATATTTTTCATTTCAGAATCCTCACCTCCCATTCGCACTCTACACGCAACGCTTCACACTCCACACTTCAAACTCTACCCTGTACACTCCACCCCCTTACTTCTCCACTGGCTACACTCTCCACTTCACACTCCAGACTCTGCACCCCCCCCCACTCCACACTCCACAATCTACAATGGGACGGCAAGTTGCCAGAATGGTGCAATAACTTGTTCCGAAGAGTGCTTCAGGTAATGTGCATTTCGGGTTCGTGGGTTGGATCAAGTTTTTTTAAGCATATTAGATCATTATACCGTTTTTAAGTATACTTATATTTTAAGAGTTATCATTATCATTTCAACTACTTCATTGTGTCATATAAGTTAATAAACTCATTTTACGATTGTCAAAATTCCAATCAAAAGACCAATGTACTGAGTTTGTTCAACGTCCATTAGATATATATATATATATACATATATTTATTTATTTTAATCCTATGCGAATATATATACGTATATATATATATAGTGCGAAATTCCCCCAAAATTCGCTACCGTTGGGAAAAACAATTTCATTGCGTAAAGGGTATCCGTTCCAAAACAAAATGTAAAACAAAGAAACCTAAATTCTAAAGTGTCCTCATACGTCACTTTTGTAAATAATGAATTTAGCGTAGACATTTGAATGATTTTGATTGTTTTGGCATAGGTTTGACATATTTGAAATTATCTTCGAATTTATTCAAAATCAATCTATAACATGTCAATGGCCATTTCAGGAACCTAAATTGGAGGTACCTACCATATATAAGGCCTATTTGTTAGGCCTATGTGAGGGGGATATACCATGAATTTATAACATTGTAGCGTATGTTTTCAAAGAAATCTTCCAATGTCCGGTCCCAGCAATGAACTTTGAACGGCTCCCACAAGTCCTGACAAGGCAGGTGAAATCTCCAAGTTGGCTATCGATCTATTTAAGTACACCTACATAAGGTTACATGATGTTACATGTATATTATTTAGGTCATTATGCATGTCTTCCCGTATCGTATATATATATATAAATAATTACATATATATATAATATATACTATATATAATATATATATATATATATTATATAACTCCTGATGGCGCTGCCACTCCAAGTCCCTCTAGCCGGGTCCTTGCGCAGTCCATTACCTTAAGTACCAGAGGTAGCTGAGCCGACAAAAGTTAGGATTTAACCAGCAACATACGGGAAATTCTAATGGAGATCATGGTAATATGTGGTAAGAATGCCAGTTTTCTTATGGGATTCAACTGCGATCAAACGGGAAAAATGACGCTACAATAGGGGCAAAAAAATCAGATACAATGGGATTTTGGGGCCAATAATATCAATGGCCATTCCAGGAACCTAAATTGGAGGTACCTACCATATATGAGGCCTATTTTTTAGGCCTAAATTTCAGGGAATATTCCCCCGAAATATGGCCCAAGATATGGTACTAACGTACCTCCATTTTAGGATCCTGAAGATCTCCCATTGAATAATAATGCTTCCCTGTCGGCGTCATCAGCTACATGTCTACCTGGGGAATTCCGGTTGAAAAATTGCAATCTATGGGAGAATCATCGGATTTCCATTCGCTAGCTATGTTGGATTACCAGAGGCTATCCCGTGAAAGAAGCTGCAAATATAACGGACGTTAACGGATTATGTGGAAATACATGGGAATATATGCAAGAATATCTTCTGGAATATGGGAATACATAACTTATAGACTTATATCAATGATGGCGATGGGGTTGAGATACCGACGGGTCAGGTCTTCAATGGGGAACTGTAGGGGACCCACATGCCGTTCTCATTATCTCTTGTTTTTTTTCACTATATCACCCGTATTTCATGCACATCGCCAGCTGGATTGCTATATTTATATCACTGCTGGATTGCTTGATTAGTGAGGGGGGGTGGTGTGAGAAGACCCGTCGATATCTTCAATTTAATCCAGCAATTTCCCAGGATTTCCCAGCATCTTCACAATATTTCCCATGGTTCCCAGCCATCAAAAAAAAACGCCCAGCTGAGCTGGTTTCCACCGCGGCACTCAGCCAGGGCTTCAACGGTCCAGTCCAGTGAAGGATCTTGGCGTCTTGGATGGCCTCCTGTTGATCTGCAAAACTTGGGGGCCGCATTGGGATCATTAATGGTTAATGATGATAATCTTAATTAATTATTGGGATCTTATTGATGGCTAAAGTTTAATCATTAACCAAAAACATATGAAATAAAACATATTAAGACTGTTAACCACTAATTATTAGGGAAAATTCCATGGGAGAATTAACTGTTACTAATGGCTAAAAACACATGTTAATAATGGCTAATTTGTTTGATCATTTCCATGAGAATGGGAACAACAATAATATCATGGCATAAATGGTCAAGGAGGTGGCTAACAATGGTTAATCATGTCATAAAATAACTAGTTATAATAATGGATGGTCATGCTTATCCTAACACATCATTATACATGGTTCATAATTGTAGTCAATGATTGTTAACACTGAATGGTTAATGATGGCTCTACTGATGGTTCATAATGAATGATGATTAACAATGACCCCCATCATTGAATGATTATGGTGAATCTGAATAATGATCAAAACTGTATGGTTAGATCAGGGGTAATGGTTCTAATTCATGGTTAACCATATCATCCATATCATGGTTGGCGAGAATCATTGTTAATTCAAAATTCATGATTCATAATTTCCAAATTCAGTGGTTAATGATTATTAGCTGTTCATGTTATCATGCATGGTAATGGTTATGAATGATGGTTCACAATAAATAATGATAATCACTGTCAAGAAGAGAAATGTGATAATGGAGAATGGTAATGACTCTAATACTGGCTCATGATTGCTAATGATGGTTCTTAATCATGTTTCATGATAATTGCACACATATCATATATGTTCCGTTATTTGGAGTAATCCTACCCCTGATGATGTTGAATACCACCCAAACTGAATAGAACCAATACTTAACCAGGGTGGTTCGTTTGAAACGCATTTAGTAGTAGGGGAAAGGAATTATGTTGGTTGTGAACTCTGCTCTGTATCATCTATACATGTGTACTTACTATGAACTTATTAGATATGGGTATGGATCAATACCTATTAATACCATTTTTAAGGGAATGAACATCCGTTTACCCTCTATTTTGATGTTCACCAGGGGTACAAGGTTTTGACACACTGCCATATTGAGATATTGATCAAAACTGCAGATTTAAACGTATCCTTTTGATGGTGAAATGTGGTGGGTACTACCATGGCTCCAAAACTGCGGATCAGGGACAAGCAAAGGCCAAAAGGGGAAATCCATCAGGGACCTTCATCAGATGTCATTTGGAAACATTGCGAGAGACGCCTCAGAGACCAAAATTTAACTTTGAAAACATCTTGAATCTTGAAGCCCCAAACATTTCCGTGGTGAAATCTTCTGAGAACTGGGAAATCATTTTGAACAAAGATCTATGTCTATAGGATATATAGGATACCAACCAACAACATGGCCATTTTGGTGTTTCCTGTTCATTTTCCCAAGAAAAATCCACTGAGTGATCTTACGCCGGCACCTCGGACCGGCCGTTTCCATGGCCCAGGCCTGAGAGGTTTCGGAGAAAATCTGGGCGTTTTAGATGAGAGATATATAAATACAGTGATTTCCCTATGGACATATTCCCCATTATAGTGTGTTTATATGAATGGAAATCTTACATAGCTGTAGATGTAGATATAACTGTATTGATACTACTGTAAAAATATTACTACGTTTGCATTACTGCAAATAGTTAGATATCGTCATATTCATATATATATATATATGTATATAATCTAAATGGATAATATTTACATGGAAATATCTACAAGTTTCAATGTTGGGTATATATAATATATAGTACTTTATATTGAAATATAGTTCAACAGTATCTGGCTTAAAAAGTCTGCACTGTTTTCAGTGTTGAAAGCCAGCTGTCATTTCTGGAGGAGCCATGCGAAGTCAGCCCAGTCCAGTGTGGTCCAGTTCAGTGCTGTTTGCCAGCGAAGTTGGCTTATGCTAAAAACTGACGCTTGGGTTTATGGTAGATGTATGGTGTGTATATATATATAATAAATATATATATATAGATAGATCCAAAGTTTGGTGAGTTCAGAAACCAACATGTATCTGAGCACCACCTTGTACCCATTTGTATCTCGATTGTCAATCTCATCATTCACCACTGATTCCTGATATGAACCGTCAACTTGATCCTTGGGGTTCCTTGGGATTCTGAAGGAAAACACGGGATTTGGATGGAAAAATGGCACCAAATTCCTGCCTTTCTTCTTTATCGACATCAAACAACACTGCAACGCCGGAATCCACCCAGCGACCGTCCACATTCCACACGTCCGGAATCCACTCCACGCGATCGTAGAGCAACAAGAGCAGGGGTGGTTGAGAGCCGTGCCTGACCATGGTGCCATGGTGACTGGGAATGCAATAAAACATGGCTCGGATATGTCATGGATATTTCATGGATATGCCATGGATATTTCATGGATATTTCATGTTAATGGACATTTGATATCTACAAATATAAGATTTCATGGACATTGCAAGTCACCACTAGATATCCATTTGAATCCATTAAATATCCATTCAGTCCATTGGATATAACCCGTGGATCAACATAAATATCCATTAAATTGTAAAACATGGAGGTTTGATCTATCCTACAAGTAGAGAAATGGTGATGATATTGCCTGATATTGCCAATATTTCACCATCTGAGAAATGAGGGGGTCAAAAAACAACAAACATCAGGACATGATGAGAATAATGGGGATATTTCATGGAATAGATACTTATAAAGCCTACCATATGTATGAAAGTTGAAAATTGCCAATCTTCCACCCAACATTTTGCGACTTATCTTACGTCTTACTTACAAAACAGTGATATTTTTAGTTGTGATCTGACCAGAAGAAATTTCTATTTTAGTGTATATGTTATTATATTTCTTATATATAATTATAGGTTATATTGTAACAACTTAGTTATTATATAGGTTATATTATAACATGATTTAATAACTAATAACCAATAATATAATATATAAGAAAACTATATTGGTTTAGCGGGTGTTATATAATAATGCTCACATTGTTTTAATCTATGGGGAACATGACGGTTTTAAACATGAGATCATGAGTGTACCCAATGAAATGGGAACATAAAAAAATCCTTCACAGCACTGATTTGTTTTATGGGAACATTGGGCAAGCTCCAAATGCTTACAACATGTTCAACCATCAAATTTAGAGGGTACCCAATTTTCAGCAGAGGGATTTACGATGAAACATAGGATTTGTCCGAGAAGTTGAACATATAGTTGATAGGTATCGGTGTGGAAATTGGCCACTAGAAACTACAATTCATATTCATGAAGTATCAGATGGTTGGGAAACTCCTGGTAGCTCCTTAGCTCCCCATTTAAATGGGGAATATTGGGGAATTTGGATACCCATAGCTCCTTAGCTCCCTCCAAACCACTGGATTTTCGGCTCAAACAATGAGGAACAGGGGAGCAATTATTTTGAACCAGAATAATATTGGGGTCAAGATGGGTCAAGCATCCCACCAGGTGAAAGCTCTGAGTTCGCAGGCTCCACAAGGTTATACCAAAAGCGGTAAACGAACCTGGCACTTCTTAAATCTCGAACCAAGATTGTCTATGCTTCACTGGTGGTATACCTACCCCTCCGAAAAATGATGGAGTGAAAGTCAGTTGGGATTATGAATGATTATGATATTCCCAAGTGAATGGAAAGTCATTCAAAATTCCATGGTTCCAGTCACCACCAACCAGCTTTCTGCTTCAGTATAACATCAACATCCACCATTTGTAGATCATTTTTTCAATGAGAAACCCATGGATTTCCATAGCCATGTTAGCACCGGGGCGATATATATATATACCAAACCATTGGAGAAGCTTGTTGTCCCGAAAAAACACGACTACTTGGCTTGGGTACCTGAAAAAAATCGGGAAAAACTGTGCGAGAAATTTCGTACCGAAAATCCACAGCTGCTTCTAAAACCTCTATCAAACTTCCATCAAATCCACTCAAATCCAGTTGAAGTCCATGAAAATCCATTCAACATCCACTAAAGATCCACCAAAAAAATATCGAAATTCAAAAACACCATTAAACGATGTTCAAAAATCCCATCAATCCATTCACCACCATAGAAACATATAAAACATCTCCGGGGACAACGAAATCTCCCTGGGAACCTCCATAGGTCGCGGCCAGCTCCGTTCTGCTTGGCCCAAAGGAGAACCTGCTCCGTGACCTTGAGGTGCTCCTTGTGAAGCGGGATGAAAAACCATGGAACTTACCTCTGGTAAACATACAAAAAAGTATGGAAAATCACCATCTTTACGTTCGGTAAATCAACGAACTAAAGGTGCCATTTTCAATAGCAAACTGTTAAATTACCAGAGGGTAAGGGGAATTGACCGGAAAAAAACAGGTGATGTATGAATTCACTTGTTTAGTAGGACTTGAAAGACGCATTCAAAGGGATCTTAACATAAAACAGTCGTATCTTCAACCAAACATATGTATGGCCTTCACCGATTGAAGAGAAAAACATGCATGAACACCCCACTTGTGTGTCCAGGAATGTTGGGGGAAACCATAATTAAAACATAAATGGTTTAGAACATTAACTTCCCCATTGTGTTTTGGAAGCTTTATGTTTTGTTTAGTATGATATGTTGATAAGATATTAATCATGTGCATTGACAAACAATTCTTCTTTGGTGTTTTTGGGAGGTTGCGCACGTGATACAGACAAAGAGAACAGTAAAATAACAAAATATATAGATGTTTAGAGACGCCATGCCAGTATCTTGGAACTGATGGATTTTGACTCTGTGGAAACACCCTCAGATTGCGGCCTGTTCGATCGTTTAAATTCACACAAGTCTGGATCAACCAATGGTCAAATAGGTACAGCTCCAATGCCCTTCGCATGGCTTATCTTAGATACACTGCATATAGTATCTTACAGTTTATTAATGTTGATGTTTCCCGCTCAAACCAGCAACATTTGAGATTTTACTGTAAGATATAGTGTATATATACATATATACATTATATATATATATCTCTATTAAATATTATTTATAGTTATTTATAATCAGTTGAAGCCGCTTGGTCTATCTTCCCCCTTCAAATAGCAACACTTTCCGTTCCCCCAGATCTCTACCCACTCATTGGGTCCAAGATTCCCATCGTTTCATGTCGATGACCATGACACCTGCGCCGTCAACATGATGAATTCCCTGTGCATTGCTGGAAAGGAATTCTCTACAATGTGAGCCCCCCCCAGTTCTGTGAACGTTGGTTAACAAAAGCCCCAGTAACTATAGTTATAAGTACCATGAACCATAGTTACTGGAGTTCTGTTCACCAACTTAGCTATCGAACGGGGGCCTTACATTGTATGATGTTGCATTCTAATCCCCATTAATTTCCTAGTTGGTGGTTGACCTACCCCTCTGAAAAATATGCTCGTCAGTTGAGAGTATGACATTCCCAATATATGGGAAAATAAAATTCATGTTCCAAACCACCAATCAGTTTCCATCAGTGTAAGTTAGGAGTTGTAAGATCGGAAGGTCAATCCCGGCTGGGCTAGATCACCACGATCCGTGCCTGTAGGCAAACCAACGTTGCCGAACTTCTCCCGAAGCATCGTTTTTTTGTATGTTGGGTACCAAAACCAAATCAAGCATCATTTTAAGTTTTAAGCATATTTCAGCAGCCAAGATTGTTTTTCTTGACCCCCCAAGTCACCAATATTCATCATACACCAACAGTTTCCCTAAAAAACACAGCAGTTCCTTTCCGATTTCCCAAACATCCCCGGCCCAGTGGCTTTCCGTACGTGGCCTGCGTTAAAACTGGGAGCACTGGAGGGTACCCAGATGGGCATCTTGGGGCTGAAGACCTGCGACCGATGGGACATCGATGGAGACATTATGGAGACGGGCTGCTCTGGTGTATGATACCCATGTCGTTAGCTATTTATCCATATCTATACTGGTTGGTGGTTGACCTACCCCTCTGAAAAATGATGGAGTGAAAGTCAGTTGGGATGATGACATTCCCAACTGAATGGAAAGTCATAAACACTGTTCCAAACCACCAACATATGTATAACATATGTATTAAAATGATCTCACAACAACCATGGTATTTATCAATATCAATTTACCCATTGTTAGGAGATTCACATGCCATGGTGCCATGGTTCCATCTTTTTACATCGAAGCACTAGGATTGTGGGAAAATCACTGGCAGATTCAGCAAGACTCAGCGTTAGATCACAAGTTATAAGCTGGTGAACAAATGCCAAAAAATCTCGACAAATTGTGTGGCTAGTACATTTTACATCATTTTACCATTACGAAATCCAAGATGAAGTTCATTAGTTCGTATCTACCCAGTCGAGCGTTCTCACCTTTAAGGGATGGTCCTCCAATCCCTAGGATCCCTAGGATCCCGACAGCGTCCTCACCACATTTGGTGTTGAAAAACTGTGATTTGAACATGGGCTATGGGCTGTTTCAATCATGTCCTATATATGTCCTATATGGGTAAAAATAGAGCTTTGGGGTATATATGGTGACTGGTATACCATCTATCATCATTTACCTGCTGTTAAAGGGGTAAACAAGCCCCTCTATTCATCAACCAACCAATGGGAAAAGGACATCTATGGGCTGTTTGATGATTTACCGTTCTGAAAAAAATGCTGTTGCAATACAGAGAACTGTGAAATCACCAGTGGCATCCCATTGCTGGTGGATTATCAAATCAAATCTCTTTCGTGGTAAGATGCCCAGAAATTGTGCCATACACAAATCATCAGAAGGTATGCCAAATTATCCCATAAATAATCCATAAATAATTCATCATAATCCCATCAAATACCCCAAAAATTTCCATATTTCTCATATGATCCCATAAAACATATTGGACCTTGACAAGGTCGAGCCGAATTCGACCCGGCCTTCAAATAAAAGGAGAGAGGCAAATGCCTGCGTGGCACTGCCGCCAGCACCGCCTGGACGAGACCGACGGAAATCACCGGCTTTTAATGGGAAGATATGGGAACATATGGGAACATCCAAAAAATGGGCATGTTCATGGAAAAATCATTGAACTATGGGACATAAGGTTTTTTTTTTAGTTCGATGGTTTTCTCAGCTATAAAGCTAGGTATGGGTATGAGTAAAATATACAATATACGGGGAATATTTTATGAAATTCGGTTGATCATTGTAGGAAATTCCAACCTTTAATGGAGAAGATCTGGGAGAATGTGGAACATCCAACAAAATAATATGGGCCATATGGGTATGATGACCCCATTTTGGGGTACCAATTGCACCCAGAGAATTGGTACATTTTTTGGTCTTAAACCATTCAATTTGGGGAATATAGTATTACAGAGTATCACCAATCCGCGTGGTGGTTGAAACATTCCCCTGAAAGACATACACTTGTCAAGTGACGTCAATTGGGATCATCGTTCGGGGTAGGCTATCTTCAGATACCCTCTGGTAACTTCACATAGCTATGGAAGCCATGGCCCATTTAGCTGGATGCACATAATCATTCTTTAAAAAATGTGATTTCCATTTCGCAAACTGTGAAATTAACAGAAGCTACATGCACATAATCAGGATAATGCGGATGTGTATACCAGTAGTTTGTCTGGAGATGATTGGGGAAGAAATGAGCAACCATGCACTGCCAAGCATGGGATGTGTCAAAAAAATGTAGTCATGTGGGTAGATCATGTATATGTATACATATAGTTATACATATATATATATGATACTGTAACATGGTTGTTTAAATCCCCTGACTTTTGATGCTCAAGTTCTTGGAGTTTTAGGTATGCTCGAACCACATTGGACAATGCCTGACAATTGGGGCATCAAAGGACAAGTTTCGAACCAACCTATATATCATATGGTTGGGAGACTCTAGCTCCAAGGACCCAAGAGTCTGCCTGTTTTATGTTTCGGGAATATGGGAACCTCTAAAGTACAGTATTTGGGGTATGATGACTTATATAAGTACCTTCTCAAACAGTGTTTGGATCCATAGGGATAGATACAACATGATACAACCATAGATCAGCTGCTCCACACCTCACTTCGGCTGCTGAAGGCCAGATCATGCAGTTCACAGACCTCGGTGTACGGACCTCAACACTGTGTTGGTCAAGTACTTCTTTGGTACCTCTATGGAACCCCACAATTGCCATTGTTTCATATCGTTTGCATTATATATTCATATATATTCATATTTATATCTATATAATTTAAATATGATTGATCCTCACCGGAAGGTTATACTTTTGAGCCACACCCGAAGGTGGCTGGAGATGTAAGGAAATTGCCGAATGATTTACCCTCTTGGAGGGTGGTACAATCGTGGTGCAGTTCTCACCACCCTGAAAAACCAAAAAGTCACTTGCGAAAATCTTCCATGGGCTATACCGCTATACCTAGCTCCTCAAAGTAACCATGCAAATTAATAGTTTACCCATGTTTACCCCCTAATTTTCGTACTTCGATATACTTCGACCCCGTTTTTATTGGTCTGGAGCGTCTAGGTAGTTGTGATTTGGGATGATTCCCCAATCCCAACCATCACTGGTTGGTGGTGCAATAACCATCTTGAAAAATATGAAAGTCAATGGGAAGGATGACATCCCATATATTATGGAAAATAAAATTTCATGTTTGAAACCACCAACCAGATCATCTACATTGATCTGGGTCAGTGACGTTGGACTTTAGGTCGAGGTTTATCCGAAGAAAGGGGACCCCCAAATCCAGTGATTTATCATGTTCCCCGTGAAAACGGAATGTTTCTGCAAGGTTTGGGTTATACTATGCTGACAGGTTTAGAGTTTTGAAGAATGTTTTTTTTCCCATTATATAAGATGGAATGTTTATGTTTTTTTCCCCATTAAGATGGAATGTTTATGGTAAAACATGGTAAAACTGTTTATAATAGCCAGTTTCACTTCAATTTCTGGCAAATGCGGCGCCATTCTTCACATCCTTGAGCCATCTCACATCGCCCTTCACGATGACGTCTGTGTCCAGATAGATGATCCTGCAGCGAATGTGACCTCACCATGGTTCTATGATGAATAGCTCTTGGATATGCTGGGATACTAAACATGGATAAACAAATTCCAGATCTACTAAACAATCACATGCAATCATTGGATATGCTTGGATACTAAAAATGGACGGCAAATATATATATATACATATATAATTATATATACATATAACAATCACTGATTTACCGATTTAGCATTCACTTTGCCCTGGACCCATGTTCAACCCAGCTATCCCAGCTCCTATCGGCTCGAATCCATCTGCCCAAATAGAAACGCACGAAGTTGTGCGGAGCGTTCAGGTCCCCGGTCTTGGGCAACATGGGCATTGAAACAACATGAACTGCAATGGGAAGTTCAACCAGAAGATACCAGAAGGGTTTCAATTAATTGAACATATATTTATTATAACTAAACCACTGTAATACAACTGTTTAGAAAGTTCAACAACAACGCAATAGACCTTAAGGGAATCTAACCAACACGTTTTGAGACAGTTCATCAGCTAAACACGAAAATTCAACCAGGAATTCCACCACCAAAACATAGAAATTGAACCGATACAAACATGAACTTAACCAATTAAACATGGGATTTAACTAACTAAGATGTGAATTAAAATTAGCTTAATTAAATGGAAGCTTAAACAACTTAAACAACATCGGGATTTTCTTATCAGAAGTCGAGAACCCAACATTGGATGGTTTCATAATATAATAAAGAAGCTGTGCGACACTTCGGTGTCCTCGGCTGAATTGGGGTTCTTCATTATGTCACTTGCCTCCATTGGACATTGCAGTTAAACCGGTGAACATGTTGAACTCCCCCATAGGATCCATGGTGCTGGTATATATGCTAACATTTAGCTTGTTGGTGGTTGACCTACCCCCCTGAAAAATATGAATTCGTCAGATTGGATCATCATCCCAACAAAATTGGGCATTTTTCCAAATGTTCCAAACCACCAACCAGATTTGGGGTATATCGATGGGATCCATGTTACCAAACCACCAACCATAGGTCCGTTGAGCTCCCCTTGGCATCCTGGTTAGGTTGCCAAACAATGACTTGAAACATCTTGAAACTCTGTAGGTCTTGGGTAAAACTCAGAGTTTGCTATGGAAAATCACCATTTTTTCAGTAAATCAACTATTTCTATGGGCCATTTTCAATACCTATGTGACAAATTACTAGAGGGTAATTCCTCATTTAGACTGGTTACATCCCCATGGCAATTGCCAGAATCTATTTCTGGTTGCTTATTAAATCCACATGTTGGTTACTACATGTTACTACAAGGTGCATATTTATTGATCAAATCCTACTTGTTTGCTTGTCAAACTCTGTTTTTGCCCTTGAAGTCCCCATGTTCATTCCTAACACCTACTTGTCACCTGCTCGAACCCCCCAGTTGTTTCATGCTTGAATCGTGTTGTTTAACCTGAAAAGTGCGGGTTATGGCTTGACCAGCCTCAGCGGTCACACCCTCATCCACGACCAGATCTGCAGAGAGCACCTCGTCAGATGATCATAGATGATCTACAGGGAAAAATGTTTTTTTTACGTGTTTTTCCACCATTCTGAATGGGTTTCCTGTACATTTCCCCATCCACTTTTGGGAAGATGATGTTTACGTGACAAAAATGGTGGTTTAACCCTATAATCATTGGATTGCTTGGAAATTTAACAAAAACAAACAATATCTGGTGAACTAAGAATTAGGATATGACCAGAAAAAAATTGGGAATTGAGAAAATCAATATAATTATAAATCAAAAAATATGCGTGAAAAAATCCATCATCGATTGATCATGGGCCGATTTCAAACAAGGTGTTGTCTGATGCACAAAAATGGTGGCGGCCGGGGATTTTGCAACATCGAAATTGACCTGGACAGGCTGGCCATGTTCAGTTCAAGACAGGCGGCTTTAGATCAGTTCAGACAGTTTCAACCATTTTTTGGTTATATAGTGGTTTTAACCATCTTGAAAAATATTAGTCAATGGGAAGGATTATCCCCATATTTTTTGCAAACATAAAAAACAATTGAAACCACCAGCCAGATTTTGAACTACACCCCAAATATTCCCACTTGATTATTTGATTCAAGAAAATTCGGGGCAGGTCCGCCCAAATATTGGATAATATTGGAACATATAAATGAACATGTCAAAGGAGAAACGGCGAAGACTTTTGTGATCATGGTCCTATTCAGGCCAAAGTCGGCTCTCTTGAGATCATCTGCATTGTCCCGCAGATGCAACCCAGCTGCGCCAAATGAGTGCGCCATTGTCGACACACTCGCTGAGACTCCCCATTTTAAAACATGAGAAAGGTCTTCCATTTGTTGAAGGACATCAGCTTTCTTCCAAGCTGCGAGCAGGCCCACGTTCCCATCAAACATCAATTCGTGCAGTTTCTGATTAAAAGCCATCTTGTTTGGGAGCTTGCTCAAAATTTGCTGAACATCTTCAGGGCCCTCATATTCTCCACCTGTTGCAAAATGTATTGCCGTGTCATTAAGGTGGCCTTGTTCCTTAGGAAAAGGTTTCTGAGCCATTCCCAAAGGATGCGCTTCATCCAACTCAGCAACACACCAGGCACGTTGGAAGAGGTTCAAGTCGGCATCCACTGCAAGAACTTCTGCAAATTTTGGACTTTTCTCGGCCAGCAGCGCCATCATGTCGAATTTGTTCATTTCACAGAGGATGCTCTCACCCTGTTCATTCAATGGAGGGTCTTCGTTGAAAAAAATGGTGTCTTGCATACACACACACACTGGCTGGTTGGTGGTTTGAACCTCTCTGAAAAATATGAGTCAGTTGGGATGATTATTCCCAATATATGGCAAAAATGTTCCAAACCACCAGCCAGCTGGATGTGGGATCTTGGTGATCGGATCGATGTCTCCGTCCGGGTTTGCTCCACAGATGCCTGCATGCTGATTGACGGCGAAGGCACAAATCCAATAGGTGTCCTGAAGACGTTTATGAACCTGGAGGGCTTCTGTCAAAACCTTCACGCCTTCTTTATCGCCGCACAGGAGTCCAGCAACAAGTTCAAAGGATTTCAAAGGTGTGTTCTCCCAAAGCATCAGCAATGACTGTAGCCATCAGGTCACGGAAAAGATTGGACCAATTGTGAGTAACCATCTTCCCAGGTATCACCTGAATTTGGCTCAAAACCAGGCACTGCTGATAGGCTCACAGAGTATTCAACCCCGGATTAACTCAACATATAGGTCAGTATGTTTACAGGTCTTGAATGAAAACAAACAGTTTGTTTTTTTTGAACATGTTTGAACTCTAGCCACCTTCTTGCCAGAGTACACCAACTCGGCAAACGAGATGCCTGCGGAAGTCTGAGGAATAATTTCGAGTCTGACCACGTCCTTGGTGTGGACTGCTGGGTGGAAGAACATCCTTTCAGAGTCAAACAGTCTGCAGTAAAAGTCCACAAGGTTGCCCTGTCGGACATTCCGCGACCGGCCAACTCCTCAGTCTTCGCCTCCCACGCCAGTTGCGGAGTCTGATGGATAGAATCCGAGGGCTGGAGGTTGAGACGATCTGAACAACTCAGCTTTTGATAATAGAATAACACCAACATTCACCAAACTGCTGACACACTGCACAACGGTAAAAAAAATACGAGGGACTGGGGTTCCAACGAATTTGATCAAACGCGCTGTCAATAGGGACAGCGCGTGCTTCTATAAATGTTTCGTATATGGCAGCAACAAAAGGAGCCGTGGTGGTTGCCAAGCTGGAGATGAAGCCCTTCGTCTGCAGAGAAGTGCTCCTTCTACATGCAAAGCTTCCGTGGCAGCACCGTTTGGTTCCCTGCCCTCTCTGCGAGCCACCTCTTCGGCTCGATCCAGAATTGAAATCACTCCACACATAAGGTAGACAAGACTCGGCAAGCCCAATACACAAGGTAAAGCACAGCCAGTAAAGAAGCGGTACTCACGTATTGTGAAATGGACGAGATCAAACGTGCCATTTCTTCAAAGGCCCGTGGTTGAGCTTCCCCTGGTTGGACTGGGCGGGGCACCAGATCAGTTGAGATCTGCGACAGCATGCAAATGTTCAGGCCAGAAGCGGAAGCCATGCAGCACAAGAGCCCAGCTTCAAGCCAAAGGACATGTTGCAAGGAGATGCCTTTTCGAGGCGAACTCAAGTCTGGCCAAATCCTCCTGAAGCGATCGTGGATGAGATATTGCAAGCAAATCACTTCGAAAAACATAACCACTGACCTCCACGTAGGCGCAAAGATGCAAAATAATCCTCCAAACCAGTAGGGCATCAAGAAACGTGATGCAAGAAGAACATGTTGAGTGGGAGCAATGCTCCAGGTAGCTGCCATTCCAGCTACCGTATTGCTCCCAGCAAGGGCCCAAATAAGAATGAAGGAACTTGGATCTTCTGAAAGCGACTTGCCAAGCAAATCCGAACACTTCCATCCAACTGCAGACACGCAAGTGGCGAGAAACATGGCTACAGCAGGAAGGCTTGCCTGAGCGCATCTCAGACGCCAAGAGATTTGATCCATTTCATGCTGCCTCGACTCATCGTCTCCATGATTTGAAGCTTGTGATGGAGGCTCTTGCACAGTTTTCACTGCTTCCTGACGCGTGGAAGCGACACCTCCAAGCAGCACCGGCGCTGGCAACATGTGGCCGAAAAAGCGAAAAGGGAACGATGGGCGACAAACGGCCCGGCACAAACATGGGCCAACAATGATCGTTTGGTGGCAACATGCCCCATAAAACCTGAAATAGTCCGAACATATCCGAGATTGAGTTTTTGTGCACCATGGCCCATGGCCAACCATGTTGAAAAGTCATCAAGTGTGAGATAAATTGACATCACCCCACCATGTTGGGTGGTCAAACCTACTAGTACCGATTTGTTACTGGCACATTGTAACCCCCCTTCGTTTTCATGGTGAAATTCAAACGTTTATGTTGATTAATCAAATCTCAAACTTTGTTCCTTAAATTCACCGTTTTTGTTGCTGTAATAAATTTCACTAATTATTGGTTTAAATTCCATTGAGTCCCATTATTCCCACCACATATTCCGTGACTTTGTTGCTTAAACCCCAAGTTTTTGAGTTGAAGATCCACAGGTTCAAACCCCGGCCTCCGCTTCACTGAAGATGTGCACGGCAACGGCCACACCTGGGAACCAGGAGAACTCTGGCCAAAAATATGTGGAGAGTGAATGGATGTTTTTTTTGCAGTAATGCTATATATGATATAAACAGTATAATTACCATATTATATATATACTTATGTTTATTTATGTAAATATTTAAACACATATATACATATAGTTATATCATACATACGCTTTTCTAATATACATATATATATATATATGTTATATATTATTATACTAACTACATATATATATATATATATATGTGTGTCTAAGTTCTTATACATCATTCAAATGTTATTGTAATGGACATATGTCATTATATGTTCTTCTTCTTATGAATATGCTTATCATTATTATTAAATATATTATCATATCATATATTCATGTTACTATGATTATGTATCTATAATATATATACATATATATATTGTCATATTTCACATGAGTTATTTTACCTGTATATTGTATACAAACTGACATATATTAAATACGTTCTGACATGATATATACATGTTTGTATGTCGATATTATGTTAAATAAATACAAACTAAATAAATAAATAAATAAATATATATATATATATATACATATGATTATAGGTATGATATTCTGTTGCACATATTGCACATATTGTACACACACATATATATATATGTGAAAAAAACACACTGAACGCATCGGATGATTGTGAGGTTCACCACATCACCTGGCCATGGCTTTCAAAAGAAAGGGCCCAAGGCTCGGCCCGGCGACCAAGGCCCAATGGAGTGGCCATCATACGGTGGATGGTTGCGAAATCCTGCACCAGTTGATAGGTGGTAAGCATCCCATGATTTCAAGGGCTTCAACCATCCCAGGTGGTGCGCCGGATTTCGCTGGCCCATCCCAGGTGATGTCATCATAAGTTTTTCGCATTGAAATGGCCATTTGGAGGGTACACCCCATTGACAAACCATCCATGGACGTTTCTCCCAATATTTAAAGGCCGAAAAGCAATGCTGATCCAACCCCCCACAGCTGGGCAAAGATGCCATCGATCAAGAAGTTGTTCTCACCCTGGCCCTGCCATGCGAGCTGAAACCAATATGTGGGTCATCGATGGTCATCCATGGTCAAACCATCCAGAAAGCTGCGCATTAAAGAAAGCCATCAGCAACCCACAGAGAATAGCGAAACTGTGAGGTAGTGTCATCCCATGGCCAGGTGTATGACATGGTAGCAACATCCACAAAGTGGTGCCCCGTTTCCAGTTGTATGGTGGATCAATTCCGTGAAGTACTTCGATATCTGCCAGAAAGCCGCTGATGTAAACGCTGAAAACCAACTGAAAAAAAAAGGCAACCGGTTGACTCGGCGCCCTTGTAAGGGTGACGAATTTGAAATTCTGATTTTTGAGGCTAAGAGACAAAATGCTGGTATTCGCAGGAGTCGTCAAAAAATGTTTGCAACATGGACATTCATTTCGGTTGGCAGGTGTGTGACTCAAGAGTGAAAATGTGCGTTTCGCCTGCGCGGTGGCTCGATTTTGCTCTTCAAGGGCCAAGAAAAAAACATTAGAAATTTATGATTTTCAATCATCCGAATCATATCAGGGCGACATTCACTCTTCCAGTTTTTTCCTCTTCTCGACGCTAGCGGTGCCAGAGCGCTTGTGGCAATGCAG
>Ga0126342_10005028_pt1 | contig 22875 bp, 19 predicted proteins | sample Cyp1metagenome_FD_92528 | JGI IMG/M metagenome (GOLD analysis project Ga0126342, IMG submission 92528) | Coral microbial communities from Lord Howe Island, Old Settlement Bay, Australia - Cyphastrea 1 metagenome | ecosystem: Host-associated > Invertebrates > Cnidaria > Coral ...
ATGATGATCATGATGATCATGATGATCATGATGATCATGATGATCATGATGATCATGATGATGATGATCATGACGATGATCATGATGATCATGATGATCATGATGATGATGATGATCATGACGATGATCATGATGATCATGATGATCATGATGATCATGATGATCATGATGATCATGACGATGATGATGATCATGATGATGATCATGACGATGATCATGATGATGATCATGACGATGATCATGATGATCATGACGATGATCATGATGATCATGATGATGATGATGATCATGATGATCATGATGATCATGATGATCATGATGATCATGATGATCATGATGATGATGATCATGATGATCATGATGATCATGACGATGATCATGATGATCATGATGATCATGATGATCATGATGATGATGATCATGATGATCATGATGATCATGATGATGATGATGATCATGATGATCATGACGATCATGACGATTGTAAGTGTGGAGCAACGTCCGGGTTGGGGCGAACATGTTTGAAACCACCAACCAGCTCCCAGCGCCCGGGACACGAGTGGCGGCTGGCTGCGTTCGCGCTTGGATCTCCACCGGGACGATCCATTCTTCAGCGCTCCTCACGGAGATTTCTCCAGAAGATCATGGAATGATAGTGGGATATAGTTTCTATTCTAGATGGATATGAATGGATTTTAATCATATGATTCATATGATATAGATTAATAAACCTGGGATATGGATGGATATGAATGGATTTTAAATAGGTTTGATATGGTTTGATTAACATTGGTTAAGCATCTATTGGGATGTGGATGTGGATGGATAGATAACACAGGTGTGTCTGAGGTTTACCCCCCTAAATAACCTTGTCAAAGGTGACAATGATGATAAACTCATTGATTTTGGAGCTCAACCAATCATATGATGGTGATATAGTGCGATGTAAATGGATATAATGTGAAAGACTAAGAACAAATGGTGATATAGGCCATACACTGGGGATATAACTGGGGTGCAACCAGCACTTGGAGAAACCCTGCCGGAAGGGAGCCGATAGGTCCGATAGGTTTCTGTTGGTTGAACTTGCATTTATGGGGGGGTGTATATTTACTCACATGGCTATGAATCAATACCTACTCATACCATTTTTAGAGGGATGAACATCCATTTACCAGCTATTTTTATGTTCACCAGGGGTACAAGGTTTTGACCCACTGCCACATGGAGTTATAACACAACTTACACTTGATATTCCCTCCGATAAATTCTCACGAAAACTGAAGAAAATCGGGTTAAATGATTTTTCGAGGACCATTCAGTCGGCAATATAGAATTAAAGAACCAGCAATGTGTTTTTGTTTTTTCTGAGGAATGGGGATAAAGTAACCCCCAATGTATTGCTATATTTACTGGGAAAATGGTAGTAGTTCTTTCAAATTGGTGGTACCCTATCTTCAGATATAAGCCCAAATACCCTTGGTGGTACCGCAATACGCTTTGGTAATCTAGCCTGGCCATAGGCACTCCACCCTCTACATTCATTTACTACTGTAAACATCCATTTATGCCGGGTCTTTCGGCTAAATTTCTGATTTCCAATTCAAAGGGGTAAGGCGCAAAAAAAAACATGGTGCTCTGTTAGTCTGCATGACAGCGACGTGGAATGCCCAAAGAAAGTTCTGAGGTGGTACAAGTGGTATAGATACTCCGATCTCGCCAGAGTTCGACTTTCTGGAAGGCTTGATTGGTGAAAACTCTTAGTGAAATGACCCGCTTTGGTATAGATCTTTGCACTCACAATCACCACCATTCACCATTGGAATATTGCTGCTTTTCGACCCGTTGCTTTGCCCTTGGCAGAGATGCTCGTCAAATTTCAATAAATCTGAAAATCTGTAAATCAGATAAAGGAATTTGCATATTCAAGCATTGGCAAAGATCGTGGCCTAAAAGATAGCAACTGACTCTCGAGAAAACTACAGCTGAGGCAGGAAACTGCCAAAGACAGAGTAGTGATCCTGTCGGTTACGTACCATTTTGGATGATGATCAAAGAAACACCTTCTTTTTTTGATTGCCCACAATGGCACTTGACTCACTGGGAATCCGGACAGAACGGACCGCGGGAGCAGCACATTTCAAAACTCTCTGCTACAACTCAGCAGTAGGGTCCGTAAAGTCAATAAAGTCTTCCAACTCAAAACTGTTACCACCCTCCTCTTCATTGCCCCAGGCCACAACTGATCCATCTGCCAGGATGGCAGCAAAAACGCTATCTGACGCCACCTGCTGGACACCCCTCAGCTGATTGCGGACTCCAGTGCTGTCTCCACCAAATTCTGGATGGCCCCAGGAAACAACTGAGCCGTCTGCTCGGATGGCCACAAATGCACCGAATACCCCATCACTGTGTATGGTCTGATGTGTAGCTTGAATCTGCTTCACATCCTTAAGCTGGTCTTGGACATCAAAGCTGTCACCACCATAATCTCCATCGCCCCAGGCAACAACAGATCCATCTGCCAGGATGGCAGCAAATGCACCGTCTGTTGCCTGAATCTGCTGCACTCCCTGTAAGTCATCTTCAAAGGGCCAGCTGACACCACCATGTTGTGGATCGCCCCACGTAACGACAGATCCATCTGACAGGATCGCGGCAAATGCACAAGACGTGGCCTGAATCTGCTGGACGTTCTTAAGCTCATCTTGGACCCTAGAGCTGTCACCACCAAACAGTGGATCGCCCCATGTAACAATGGATCCATCTTCAAGAATCGCGGCAAGTGGCCTGAATCTGCTGCACATTCCTGAGCCTGAGTTGATCTCGGACTGTAGAACTGTCACCACCACGTTGTGGATCGCCCCACGATCTGTCGGACTTTCTTCAGCTGATCTTGGACTGAAAGGCTATGACCACCGAATAATTCATGGCCCCAGGTAGCAACCAAACCATCTGCCAGGATCGCAGCGAATGCACACTTGACCGCCTTGACCGCTTGGACAGTCTGAAGCAAATTACACTGCATGATATTGTTGTCACAACCATCATGTTCATGTCCCCATGTGATGATCCTTTCTCCAACAGCACCAGGGAGCAAAGAGTCTTTGCGTTGCCGCAAGTTGTGCTCGTAGACATACAACCGTTAGATGATCTCCATCCTGGAGCCCCGCAGCTTGCAGAGATTCTTCAGGATCAGGTAGTATCTTTCCACAAACTGTGACCAGACTCAAAAAGCGATGCCCAAGAGATTGCTGGGCCAGGGCCTTCAAGTCCCCAACTTTGGAGGACTCTGCGACTTCAAGATGTTTCCGCTTTCCGCTTGGGAGGGCTAGGTTGAGACGCAGCATTAGGGATGGCAGTATGGTCCAGAATATGGACAGCCAGGGTTGGCATTTTGAGCCAAGCATAGAGGCTACCAAATGAAGAGAATCGAAGCGTAGAACAGCCTGGCGAACTTCCCACGACACTGGGTGTGGTGATACCTGGTGGATGCTTCAACCCATTCCAGACAAACAGTCAAGTAAAATCAAGTACATCAGTGTGTGTACAGGCCCAACTTGCAGAAAACTTCAAGGTCATCAAAATACATATCTCTTTGGATGAAGGTCTACCCAGTCCAGATTTGGTGACGACATGTAGCTTGCGGTTTAGGGACCAACCTCATTTACCACTTGATCATTTGGGTGCTGAAAATTGGCTACAAAGAAACGGTGGTGAAATGTGGTGAATAATTACTAAAATTGCCTTCAAAAACGGCTGTCATCAATCTTCACCCGGATGGCTGCACCATCTGACCTCATCCGTCCCCATCCGTCCCCATCTGCGCCCAGGCTCTGTTTCCCAACGCCCCAGTGAAGGAACATGTCTCCGGAGCCGAAGCCCGTCGCTGTAACCTCGAAGACCATCCAACCACCTGATGGGAGCAGCAGCTGAGGGGTTGAAACATGTTGAAACTATCCACAAAAAATGAGCATTCAGACGGATTTCGATCAAGTACTATCAATAGAATGGGAGGTAACTAGGTAACCATCAACAAAAGAACAATAAATTCTATCCGCTTTCCCGCCCAAAAATCGGGATTTCATGGATAGCCGGATAGCCCTCAACCAGGATGGCTTTCCCTACCGACCCTCCACCTTCATCGTTGGGCTCTGAAACCACGTCAACGTTGATGGAACACTTGCCCAATTGGGCGGCAATCATGGCGCCGTGGTTGAAACCAACGGGGTGTGTATTTTCCGAGGGTCACTCGATCTTCACAGATGCTCGACTTGTATAATCACGTGTAGAATTATAGTGTAACTACACTTAAGTATACAGATGCAGTTGCATGCACTTGCCCGCTGGCTGATATATCTTACCTCATTTCTTCCAATCAAGCGTGCGTTCGCATCAGATTTCAACTCTGCAAAATCCAGGCGGCAATTCTGGATATATGCCAGAATTAAATGCCTGTGACGATGCTGGTTAGTGTCTGTTACTGTCTTTCGGTATCTTTAAAACATCATGTGTGACTCCAGCTCCATGTAAACCCGGGAAAGCCCCACAAAGGTACTGATGCCTAAAGCCGAAGCTGCCATAAGAGCGGCTTAGCATGGCTACACCGCTGTTGAGAAGTCACCATTTTTCTTCGGATGTTGGATCCATCCAACTTTCAAGCTTGGCCCCACGGGAGTAAGCCTAACTTGGCAAGTGCTTTTTGCATTTTTTCCTTTCAGCTGAATTCTAGATGTGATGCCGCACAAAAGGGCACAAAAGGGCACTCTTTTCCGGGCAAACTGCCACTGCAACACGATGCGTATCACGACGTCCGGGCGGTTCAAAGGCATCAAAGGCATCCGCAGACTTTCAGCACCAGCACTGCCACACCTGCCGTGGCCATGATTTTCGACAGATCCATAGCCATAGCCAAATCATGGTATTTTTTTTAATTTAATGTGGGGTGTTGCAATGCCAACCATCTTTGCCCATCTTTGCCCTCCGGCTGCCTGCATAGCACACGCAGGATAGAAGCTGATCAGTCAAATCCTGTCAGCGTGATGCACCCATGGCAATTTCACCAACCTTTTTCCCTACCTGCCAGGTGAGGGCTGTTAGATTTTATCAGAGCGCATGCCCGCCTCCTCCTCCTCATCCTCGACTAGCTGTCCTCCTCGCCCTCCTCCTCGCCTCCGCCTCTTCCACCTCCACTTCCGCCTTGCCAACCTAGCCAACTCGTCGCCAAGCTCTTCGCCAACTTCCCAGCTCAGTGCGCACTGCTGGACGTCAACCTGCGAGCTGCTCAGCTCAGTGTGCACCGCTGGACCTCAACCTGCGAGCTGCCCAGCTCAGTGTGCACCGCTGGACCTCAACCGGGGACATGCCCAGCTCAGTGTGCACCGCTGGACCTCAACCTGCGAGCTGCCCAGCTCAGTGTGCACCGCTGGACCTCAACCGGGGACTTGCCCAGCTCAGTGTGCACCGCTGGACCTCAACAGCCAGATAGAATGCCAGATAGAATGTCAGATAGAATGCCAGATAGAATGCCAGATAGAATCCCAGAAGATTTGCCAGATAATATGCCAGATAGAATGCCAGAAGGTATGCCAGATAGAATGCCAGATAGAATGTCAGATAGAATGCCAGATAGAATGCCAGATAGAATCCCAGAAGATTGCCAGATAATATGCCAGATAGAATGCCAGATAGAATGCCAGATAGAATGCCAGATAGAATCCCAGAAGATTTGCCAGATAATATGCCAGATAGAATGCCAGAAGGTATGCCAGAAGATTTGCCAGATAGAATGTCAGATAGAATGCCAGATAGAATGCCAGATAGAATCCCAGAAGATTGCCAGATAATATGCCAGATAGAATGCCAGATAGAATGCCAGAAGATTTGCCAGATAATATGCCAGATAGAATGCCAGATAGAATGCCAGAAGGTATGCCAGATAGAATGCCAGATAGAATGTCAGATAGAATGCCACAACATATGCCAGATAGAATCCCAGAAGATTTAACAGATAATATGCCAGAAGATATACCAGATAGAATGCCAGATAGAATGCCAGAAGATATGCCAGAAGATATGACAGAAGATATGCCAGATAGAATGCCAGATAGAATGCCAGAAGATATGTCAGAACATATGCCAGAAGATATGCCAGGTAGAATGCCAGAAGATATGCCAGATAGAATGCCAGAAGATATGGCAGATAGAATGCCAGAAGATTTGCCAGTAAGAAAATGTATAAATGTCATGGTGGGGATCACACGAAGTAAAGTAATTTGGGGCATTTGGAACACCCATTGAAGGGAACACATGTAGTGATATAATGTGTATAAAACAATAATAAACCACCCATTTGGGAATGGTTTATACCAAAAAACATTGTGATTTGGGGATGGTTTATGGCATCGTTCTACCCAGATTTTAATATTTACCATATCTGAAACCGACCAACCTGCCGGGGCTTGTCCTTTGGCGCTTGCTTCTCGTTGATTGCGAGCAGTTCCACCTACGGCCACGTAGGGGTGTGGGCTCAGGACGAGGTCTTAGAGGGACCAAGTTCGTGCTTTCTTGTAGAAAGTAGAAACATATGGAGGGAAAAACATTGCGTATACTGGGTGTCTGCAATTTTCAATAAACAAACAATATACCCAACCTTCACTTTGCCTTCAATTCCCCCGAAGCTGAGTGATTTGACCAAGGAAACGTGAAGATCGAATTGTTTGGTGGGCCAAAAGTATGGCACCTTGGTACATGTCCCACACAATATGGTTGTGTGCCAAAATAGGCCAGATTAGAGCAATGTTTGGTATTTTTGCAAACAGTGGATTTGGGGGGTAACACCATTCTTGCGAAATCCATGTTCATGTTCATCTACCTTCGCCTATATCTGCTCATTGGGCTTTACAAATTGGGTTCGTGCCAATTTCAATTCACCCCCTGCAGGTGAGGAGAGAGACTGCATCTCGGAGAGCAGAAAGACCTATATATAAAATAATATATGTATTATATACAATTAATGATTATATGTAGCTTAGATTGGCAAGAATTGACTCCCCTGCTCGATTTAGCACAGGCACGTAGCATGTTGGGTCCCATCTTCCCAAAGTGAAGCGATGTGGGGTTTGTCTCACGGGGAATGCCCATGGATGCCCATGGGTGCCCCATTCTATGGCCATTCGAATTGATATCTTATGGGAAAAATCAGGACAGTCTGGGGCCTGGGGCTAAGTTTGTTTGAGACATACGTGACATACTTACCTATTTTTGGTGTACTAATGATATTTCACACCTCAGGTCAGCTCGTAGAAAGTCTCAACTGTGGCATACTGGATCTGGATCCAAAAGCTGAAGGCCATCAAGGCCAGCTGGTTTCTCACTGGTAGCTATACATGGCCCAGAACCAGCAACGAACTATAGTTATAGCACGCAATAATAGTACTCGTTTAAAACCAGATGTTCTTATAAAGCGCTTGCGCACCTCGTACAACCCCAATCAGTAATTCCCTGCCGCACCCATCATGTACCTGAACCCCAAATGAGGAATTTTTGGAATAGCTTCCCCTGCAGTTCATGAGTTAATCAATCTATTTTAATCTCTGGGGTTCACCGTATACCATCTCCCCCAATGCCTCAAAAACAAGGTCGGCATATGGAGGGATGACTCCAGGAGCGCCCTGTCTGCCGTACCTCGCACTACTTGGGGGTCTTTGTGCCTGTTCTACTGCGTGCTCTGGACTGCTCTGGCACCCATTGTGCGAGGTTTTTCATAACAATGCCAAATTTCATCAAATTTCCATGTCTGAATTTGTATGAATTTGTGGAAAACAACCAATCTTTCAAATTGAAGTGGAAGTCGATGCAGGGCCAAAACAAGTTGTGACTGGGCAAAACTAACGTTTATTTATTTAAATTTGCTTGTCCAGGATAAGATTCAACCCTTTGTATTTGACTAAAGCAACGAAATAACCAATCAAAATGAATATGAATCTATTAAATAAGTGTAAGTGCCAGAATTGTTGAGGAAAAATGTCTGACAAAGGTTTGTTCTGGATTTCAAATCCGACGTGACGTGTCGTCTTTCAGCCAGTTCAGAACTCAACTTGACATGGCGTTGAATGTGGTTTTGTCTGCAAAGTCTTAACCCAAAATCCTTTGGTTAACCATCATGTTTCGGTGAAAAATCCTACATTTTCAGACACAAAAGTCTCTCTGAACCTCTTTTTTGGTGATTTCATTATTTTTTGAATATTTTGAATTTTTTGAATTTCAAAATATTCAAAATATTCAAAAAATTTAGCCAATACAAACATATTTTGAATATTTTGATTTTTTTGAATTTCAAAAATTTCAAAATAATCAAAAAATTAGCCAATACAAAAATATTTTGATTTTTTTGAATTTCAATATATTCAAAATATTCAAAAAAAATTAGCCAATACAAAAATATTTTGATTTTTTTGAATTTCAAAAAAATCAAAATATTCAAAAAGTAATGAAACTCCAAAGAATAGTCTAAAACAGTCGTCTGGGAGATTGCTTTCAATTTGAAATGGAATCAAATAGTCAACGGTCAAATAGTACATGAAGGTCCATCGTACATATATATATATATATACGAATATCAAACATATTCAAAAATAGTTTGCTAGTTATATCCCATTCTATAAATTCTTTATCCCATTCGGTATTCCATGACATGTCTCCCTCAATAGCTTGTTTTCTTGGATTTATTCCACATATGACGTATATATCATATTATAAATTCATATAATTATATATATATATACGCATATAATATATATATATATGTAGTATATATATATATATATAATTTAAACTATATCCGTATATCCCGTTGGAATGAATCGTTGGTTCCCGGAAAAAGCAACGGGCGAATCCGCTCCCGCCGGTCGTCACGCAAAGTCCGACGTGATCTCCAGCTTTGCTTTCTCGCCCAAGGACATCCTGATCACCTGAGCTGTGGATAAACCATGATAAACCATCGTTGAACGTTGACCGATTCCCGGGAAGGGGATATCATGGCTGTGACTCAACATAAAAACATACTGTGGATATGTGCAGAAAAATAAACACATGATTTAGGGTCATCAAGTAATGTTTCGGAAAAGAAAACAAAGGATGACACATTTTTCATACATGGGCCATTTCCGCTAAAATTCATGGCTAATGGGCTCTATTGCTTTCGGCGGAGCCTTCATCGCCGAGCTGCTCCTTCATCCCAGCCGCGAATCACTTGACCTCTGCCCACTGGAAATCGGATGGGCTGTCCAGCACGTTCTGAAGAATCGAAGACTTGACCATTGTCTTTGAAGGTGCCGACGTAGTGCATCCTTAGTGCCACACCGGGTGTTACATGGTGTTGCGGTTTGGCTGGAAAATAAGGCACCCCTCACCCTTTGAAAGACATGTTCCCTTATCAGTAATAATTTTTGGGCCATCCCCAATTTTTGGACAGGTATATATAATATATATAATATAATATATATATATATATAAAATATATATAATATTATATATATAATTATAATATTATATATAATATTCTATATATAATATTAAAAATATAATTATATATATATATGTCATATTCTATCACATGGACATATTATGTCCTGAATCCCAATCATATCCCCACAAGGTGGTCTCTTGACCCCAACTTTCGGAACCCGTCCAGGGCGGATCATAGCCGAGACCCAACTGAGTTGGTCATGGTTTCAGGGAACGCTGGAACTGGAACCCCCTATCTTTGATGGTAAAAACCATGTAAAAACCATGGTGTTTCCTGCTCAATTTCAAGGCTCAGCAAACTATCTCCTGGTTTGGGATATGTCTGCTTGTCTCCTTCCTGCCAGCATGGAAGTGCCGTTGGGTACGGGCTTAAATTCTCAAAGCCGAAAAGGGATGGTTGAAGAGGTTGAAGACTCAAAGCGAGAAAACTTATAGACCATATATAGACCATATCAAATATACGATAACTAAATACCATATTAAGTCACAGTATTTTCTTCAATTCTTTCCTGGATAAATCCTAATGCATCCTCATTATATACCCTCTGGTTATTTAACATAGCCATGGAAAATCCCTTATAAATGGAGGTTTTAATGGGAAAACCATCTACAAATGGGCCATTTTCCATGGCTATGTTAAATAACCAGATGGTAAATACCAAATATTGAGATCTTTGTCAGCCTGCATCCTAATGCACGGAGATGCATCAGAAACACTTCCTCCATTGCATCAGGATCCTCTTACAAGCTCAGAGCGGAGAAGAAAGCACCAACCAATAGTCTCTTCGGCATAAAAGAAACAGCTAAGAAGAACACCACCAATCGTGGTAATAATAGAAATACGTAATCAGTAATCACTATTTTTAAACAAAATGGTCATAATAAGCAATGATGATAATGACAGTCATAATGATAATATCTGATAATCATACAGAACGGGACTTATATCCCTTATATCTATTATATAGTACTCATGAAATCATTAAAAAAGCGCACTCTGACAGCTTGAGGCTCTGTAATTGTAATATTGACAATCCTGGTGATAATTCATAATGATTCTACTACTGCTACTACTAATAGTAATAATAAACAATAATAATAATCATCATCACCCTTCTCATACACAATTCCTTCTACTTGGTCTTCGAACTACAAGGGATCGCAGTCTTTTTGGACGGCTGCCCCCTGGTGCAAATGGTTGATAGTTGAGTTACACCCAGTGTTTACTGGAAATACATAGATAATCAAAGATCATCAGATCCATTCAGCTTCATGGGATATCATGGGATATCCCAGCAATCATCTGTGTAAATCAACATGTTCCCAAAATCATTCACCAACCTCAAACGCTCGGTCATTTGGGGATAGTTCCCATTGCTATAGCTGTGAGGTCCCAGCCGCCCAGCCTTGATGATCGTCTTTGTCACACCCATCGTGAATCTCTCAGAATGGCGTGGCAGCGACGATTTTTACGACGCCGAGCACCAAGTTCAAATGGACAAAGCTCGCTGAAAGTCAATGGACATGCCATTTGGAGGATTGGGCAATATACATTTTGAAGTGTTTCCATGTGTTTCCTCACTTCAAAAGATTTTTGGAAGATCCAATATTCATGAACAAATGACCCATTCCTGGTTCTGTGATGCTTTTTTCATTGATCTGTGTTCACCCTGCCCTGCCCTGCTTCTTCGCCCGAAACACATCGACGGCAACACGACTGTCACGAAATCTTTAAATCTTTGGTCAGTTCGCAGGACGTGAGTTTCAGAACGGCAGAACTATGGGATGAGATACCCTTCATAAGTTGGGACATGGGGCCCCGAAACAACGATGGTTATTTTTGGATATATTTTGGGATATAATCTGTTATATCTAGTTGTACTATATCTGGTAAATTTCTAGTATAACTATTTCCCAACTGATATGATCTGTTATAAGCCACTTGTTACTGGAACAGATCATTCGTATTGAACTAGAAATAAATTCTGACCCAAAAACAAGAAAACTGCCGGCCTTTTTTTTCCGGTGCACGACTCCCAAAGTAACAACTGCTGTTTCTCAGAGCCGTTCAGGTCAAGTGGAATTCGGAGGAATAGAAGAGCAATTCGAAAAAGTGATTTTGGGGCTGCTTCTTCCGAATATTGCATGTATGATGATTCAGCTCACCAGATCCATGCAATATGGTCCTGTATGGTCTTGTCTATGGAAGTGAGCTTGTCTCTTAAAGTCATTCCAATCATCAACGTTGGTATGAAACCTCACCCACCATGAGCAAAAATGAGGTGTTGTATCTTGATCAAGACACAACAAAACGCCAAAAAATGTGCGTGTTTGCAAAATCCTTTCTTGGTCACTGGTCATTATATATACCATCCCACTTTTGCCAAATTATGCCAAATGATTGTTTGGTTGTCAATGGTTATTGCCATTTCCCGGATATTCCATCCCTATTTGGTGTAAAAACACCTGAAATTCCTCCAGATACCACGCTCAACTGTCCATGATCTGCTTTAGAGAAAGCACCTGCACAAGCTTCAGCGGGGGTGGCAGTCTTAGATGGCCAATCATATAACACATTGGGATGTAAGTAACAAACATGGGCTTGTCACCAACAGTTTTATGGGTGATGGAACAAAACCAACAATATGATATGGAATATATTCCCATTATATTCACATTGCATTCCCATAAATGGTTGCCAACAAAACATCATGATTTACTGTATCCCGTAAAATTGCATCATACCCCAATGGATCCATATGTTCATTGCCAAGCTCCAACCACCAATACCAATACCAACCAATACCAATACCAATACGAAACAATTACTCAACTCCCCGTTCTTATTGAATCACCATTACATCCCCAAAAGTGTCCCCACATGACTTCATCCCCTATTACCCTCCAGTAAATCAACATAGACCCTGGCCGATAGGGGTTGGAAGACTAGTTGTCATTAAAAAATGGTGATTTTCAGGGCAGGGTCTATGTTAATTTGCCAGGGGGTAAACCATGGTCTCAACGTTTCTGACTGGTCTTTAGGTTCAACAAAGGGGATCTTCACAAAAAAAACAAACCGCACCTGAGCCTGGACGAGGTGCACTTGCAGCCGACCTTCGGCCAGCTTTTCCTGCTCCTCCTTGCAACGCTCCTGCGCACTTCGCATGGCCTGGCCATGGGGCCATGGCGGATGGGAACTGATTGACCCAAAAAGTAGGGATTTTTCGAGACTGGACCTAACCATCGACAACAAAGGAGCGGCAATTTCACCCACTAAAAACAGCATGAAAAGGTAAGCATATCCACCCAAGAAAAATTATTTAGGCAACAAAAATCAGGATTTCTCAGGAGTAATCTGATGATCTGATGTGATGGAAACTTAACGTTGATAATCGAACCACAAATATCAAACAATAACATACAATAACCATCATCATTTAGGGATGAACGAATGAACAACCCGTTCTTTTTGTTGTTATAAACTGCGTGGCAATCATTTCAGGCTTCTAAATCATAGGAGATACCCTGAAAGAATTTAAGATCGACATGGAAAATCCACCATGAATGTGGATCCTTCCATTCTAGGGAGTCCATAGGTCTTCGGCAAAAAATGGTTCAATTTTTACAACATGTTTCGGCTCTTGCTTCGGGTCAAACACAATTTTATCATGTCGTTGAAAAATCCGCAATGGTTTCACCATCATCGGCCATGAAACCGCCATCCGCACCGTGAAAGCACCTCTAGTTTTGTCACCATGAATTGAACGATTGAATCTGGTTGGTGGTTGAGCCCTACCCCTCTGAAAAATGTTATATAGTCAGTTGGGGTTACGACATTCCCAATATATGGAAATAAAAGTCATGTTCCAAACCACCAACCAGACATATTGTTGGTGACATCCTTATGATGTAGCAATTATTATATATCACTAGTATATATTACCATGTTTCTGCTTAAATACTCCAGACCACCAACCAGGAATGATCATTGGTTGGCACCATGTCTTTTTTCGGCTTTCCACCATGATTCCCATTCAACATCAGCCGCATCAGCCCAGCCTCGATGGCTTTGTTGGCGGCTTCCCTGGCCTTGGCCCTCTGCTGCATATGGATGCTGCCCTGTCGGATGAACTCCTTAGCAGTGCCACGGCGGTTTCGGTTTCTAGCTTGGAAAATAACCTACAAATCGGGGATTGTGCAAGCCATGTTTGAGTACCAGAAGGTAAAACATTGGGATGTTCCTAAGAACAAATAGGGAGATGTCCGGGATGTTACCAACGTATCAAGGGTTTTGTGGGTGGAAAATCACCAAAACAATCATATGATGCAGCCATGTCACTATTCACATCTCATAGAAATTGGATGGGCTCCCTAAGAAAAGGTACCCTCCCCTATTGTTGGGCCCTTGTGACAAGTGAATAACCCCTGAATCATAAAGCCTTGGTGAATTGCTTCGACGGGTGGATCCATAGAGTTGTGGATGAACACCCAAAGCTATTGCTATTGGGAGAATGCTACCCATGAAATCACGGATGTTGGGGACATTTTCAGATGACCCCATGTTGGTGTTTGGTATTTCGTAGTCCCTAGTGAGAATTATCATATTAACAAATATATATATATATATATATATATATTAGTAATCTTATAAGTTGTATATGATGAGCATCAGCTCAAAAAAAACAAATTCATTATCCCATATTTGGTCATCCGTGGTGATGAGTAATCCAACATCCCTCGTATCAACATCCCCCCATTAAGGGGCCCCAGAATGAATACATCCAATCAGAACCAGGGTCTTGTTTGTTGTAGCTATAAAATATACAAAGAAGGGATTACAAGGTCATTCTTAACCTTATTTAGGACAAAATCATCTAACTATATGGTAATAATATATATATATGGTAATATCCCATCATCTAAGGTACAGTATATACACCATCATCTACCTTTTTGACGATTCCAAGTCACAAGTTCTCAAAAAACAAGGCGCAGCCATCAAACACCAGTGTAGTTTACCCAAGTTTCCACCATCGATGTTGCATTTTTTTCGTGATTGAACATGATTCAAGCAGCATTGTTCCTTGCAGAACCCCCCATTTTCGATCGGTTTCGGTTACCCTGGGTAAACTATGGTGAAAACTAGTACCCATAGGATCCATGGTGCTGGTATATATGCTAACATTTGGGGTATTGTATATTGATGGGATCCATGTTACCATATATAGCAGCACCATGGATCCTATGGGGTATAGATGTGATAAAATCCATGGGGTTTATTCCAAGCTGATCATGTTGCTCCACATCCTTTCCACATCGCCGCAATGCCAAGGCACGGCATGCTGATCTTCATGTGGCTCTCGGGCCGTATCATCAGCCTTGGGGCATCAGCAACGTCAATCAAGTTATGATATCAATGGATTATCAATGGATTATTAATACTATATTGCCATAATCAAAAATTGGATATTATTAGTTTATTAATTAATGGATTATGAATGGATTTATCATATTATATTGGATACATCTAAGCAAACCACTCTTATGGTCATATGAGTGGAGAATAGTGGAAAAATGGATATTCATGTTTTTTGATTTGCAATCAACTTGTTTGATATATGAATATTTAAGCAACTCTAGACTCTAGTGTGATATGTTGATAAATATTGATATTAGGGGGATGGGGTATAAAACACTCCTTTTGTTATAGACAAACCGTACATGAATGGCACGAAACAAACAACATGATTTGCACACATAATCCACATGTATCATAGAATCTGTGGCATAATTCCGTATAGTTACGTATGATGTTTGGGAGACATCACAAGGTCATGATGTTGGTGTCATAGAAGCCCTCCAGTTCAACAACCCAGGGGCGTTTGAGGTCGTAGCATTTCCGCAAGAGTTATGAGATGGGGAATGCTAAAATATCCTTACATCTGGCGCCTTACAAATCCGGCCTGTGCCCAGATACAGCCTACCAAACAAAGGAGAGACAAGCAAAAAACATGAGAATCGATAGTTGCAACACCAAAAATCTCAAGGCCAGGTGAAGAATTATCAACTGAACTATTAATATTGGTGGGAGGCCCCATCATCTCATGTTCATTTTGCACTCTTCGTCAGGCAAAAATAATAGCAGAAGAGTTGTCTGCAAAGCTGCAGAAGACAACCAAGAATCACCGTAGAGCACCCATTACCGCAGTTCCAATTTGTAAATAAGAAACCAGTTGATCCATTTGCCGATGCTATTTGAAGAGTGGGTTTCCGCCCATGGTTCTGATATCCCAAGTGCTTTAACAAATATCCAATGTGTGTCCCATGATCAAACCATATCTGAGGCCAGTGCATCCGCTTCTTTCTCCAGCTCCTATCACAGCAAGCACGTTTTTGAAACTGAGAGCGTGGTGGCTCCAGCCATTGAGCGTCTCTGCATAAAGCGGGTTCTCTCTCTTACTATACATATACATATATATATATGTATAGCTTATAATATATATATATACACATACATTATGTGCATATAATATATGCGTATGTGTATAGTATATATACATACGTATGTAAGTATATATAATATATGCAGGGAGAGAGAGAGAGAAAACAGCCATTACGGTAATCAGTCTGGCTGGAATATCCACCAGTTCGATGAGATTTCCCAGCGACAGAAACCTCCATGGGGAGTTCCCAGCCATGTTTCATGGGACCCCCATGGGAACAGATCTGGTACTGAACCAAGCTTTCTAAGGCTTACTGTATTCAAAGGTGTTCACAGGTGAAAAGATTGCAGTATCTGATACAGCAACGTGTTGCTTCAAAATGCTGTAGCCTTCCAACAAGAAATCCAGCTAGTGTTTCCACAATTTTCCTTGCATCACTTTGGTAAAAGAAAGAAACCATGCATGTGTCAACATATTCCCAAGCCAACTATATTGGACTATATTGGATTGGATATTCAAGTATCCACCGTCCACCTATATATATTGGATAAAAATGGATATATCATTGGATATTCCATGGTTGGTAAGCCGGTAAGCCAAACCTTATCAACTATATCCATCCCCGACTTCCAATGGTACCATCCCTGAGGAATCTTCCAGCAGAAACGGCGCACCCGCATGAGGCTTTCGAGGTGAGCTATCCTCCGACAGCGGGCTGGGGAACCCCAGAAACTTGGTTAGCATATATAAATGAATATATTATGGAAACCATTGGTTATTGTAAATGATATATTAGTATATGGCATACCAAATAGGTTCACCCATGTTATGAATGGGCATAGTATAATTTGTAAATGAATATGGGTTATGCCCATTGGTTATAGAAATTATGCCGAATATATCAATCTCATTTAATCTCTACATCCCAGCTTTGCCTTCGATCATCCCATGATATATTCCCCATGACCCATCCCAGGCCAGTTGTCCTTGTTTTGGCCGCACTCGCCAAGCGTGGGAGCATCCAGGAGTCCTTCGGCAAACCCGGCCTCAGTGGAGCCCCGGAATGGTGACTTCCTACCGATCACCGAAGGTATGGCGCAGCTGAGAGCAGGACAGCTTCCCAAAGACCTGTTTTTTGTGGATGCCAGGTGCCAAAAGATCTTTGGCTGCAAAGCAAAACATCCAAAAACATCCAAAATCATCCAAAATCATCCAAAACTCCGTCATCTTAGGTGCGGCTCGCCGATCTTCAGACAGGAACTACATGGAATCATCGGTGCGGCATCATCTTTTCGAGTCATCGAGCCATGTCATCTCCAATGGTCGATGCCTCGTCCTTTCCATCTGAAAGCTTCGCCTGCTCTTCCTCCAACTTGCCATACATCTCCTAGCAGCTCCACAGCGAAAACAACGCTGATCAAGGACATGCGAAAATCAATGTCTTTCAAGACAATTCAAGGACATATTCATAAATCTTCATGTTGAAAAAAATTATAGATAGGTTATGATATGATAGATTTACATATTGTTTCCTACCTTTCAATATCAATAAAGATGAGTTTTTTTGAGTGGATAAACCACTGTTCGACTCCTGGAGCACCTCCGTCTTGATGTGGGACGCTGTCAGCAGGTACTCACATTTCGAGGTCTCAATCCTTGACGCGGCGACGTGGCGAACTAGCCACGAATCACAAGTAGGATCCGGGTTTTGTTACTGGGATAAGTAAGGCTTCATCCACTTATACCCACTGGTAAACTAACATACCTATTGAAAATGGCCATTTATAGTGGATTTTCCCATAAAAAATGTGATTTTCCATAGTTATGTTAGTTTACCAGAGGGTCACTAGGATTATCACCTCCTCAGAAAGTGGGATGAGCCACCAACGACAGCTCAAAAGTTCAGCCACATAAATAAACACCAACAGATTCCCAGAGTAAAGGTATGGGGTTATCTTGTATGGTATGGTGGTATGGATCATCTGAAAAAAACGTATCAGTTGATTGGAGTTGTTATCCGAGGAAATATGTATATACATGTGTATATATATATAGAGAGAGAGAGAGCATGGGGTATAGATATGTGTATTTTAAATGGTATATCACAGGAGATATATCAATGGTTGTTTGTTTTTTGTGGGCCTTGCAGCCCAGCTCCTTTTTTGTGGGGAACATCGACGGGATTCCGGGAGGAAAAGATACGTTTTGGTCAGGGTAACATTCAAGTTTTAAACTTCTTATCCATCACCAGTTGGTTTACAATATCCCTATTTTCGATGGACACATCACCATGTTTTGCTGGCTAAACCCTACCCATCCAGGAATTGTTTCCGCAGTGAATCAGCTGATCCGCAGTGGCAGAAACACAGAACTCTGATTTTTTTGAGACCAAACTATAATTATAATATATATATATATATTATATTATATATATATTATATTATATATATATATTATATTATATTATATTATATTATATTTTATTTTATTATATTATATTATATTCGATTCTATTCTATTATATTATATTATATTATATTCGATTCTATTATATTATATTATATTATATTATATTATATATTATTATATTATATTATATATGTTATATAATAAATTATATACATATATAATAAATATATATACCTACTTCAACTAAAACCTACAAAAAAGCAGGTTGCAGTCCAATAACCTGGTTCTGGAAGCACTTCCCACAAAATTGCGGGTTTTGATATCGAAAACCTGGTTTTGATACAAAACCTTCTTTTATCTCTGCTTATAGGGTGTAATATGATCCAAATCATTTTCCCTTTGATTCACAACCATCCACCAGCCTGGCCGCCCAATCCCAAAGCCACTTTGGCTTTCATTTTCTCAATGCCATGGCAACCTCACAGATCCAGTCGCCCGGATTCTCAGAAAAGCTCCTGCCAGAGGCACAAATGGCAGGGTGGGAAGAATTGGGAAGAGATGTGTTGGAGAACCTTTTGTTGCCAAAGCCTCTTTTGGCTCGAGGTGTCTTAAAAAGGGAAACAAGTATCAAATATGATGCAGTTTGATTGCGAACACCTGGCATCAGAGTGGGATTCCAATGAAGATGTCAGGGCTAGGCTACGGGATGGCCTGACCTTGGTGATGAGCAAGGACAGAGCCAAGGACTCCAGCATTCAGCAGTGCACTTCCAACATGGACATCCTCCCACCGATGTTACATAGGCTGTATGCCTGCGGGCTCAAGATGCCGGAGATCAACAAAGTCAAGGAGCAGTGCGAGAACACCTACGCCCGGTCTTCCAAAGCTGCTGATGACAGCTGCGTTGAAGACGACGCATGGGAGTTGAGGAAAATGCTGAGGTTTATAAAGCGAAAGGCGAATCGCCAGGAAGTAAGTTTGGAACTTCGGCTGTAGCTTAGTTCAGGGTTTACTATTTTTTGGGGGTACAGATTGGATTGCAAACATATCAACATAATAAAGTGACATATTTTATTGGGGTTAACCAACAGCCCAAAGGACACAGACTTTCACGAACTGCTCCTGATTATCGCCCCGCATCTGGAGGCCGGGGTCGGGTGTATTTATAGGGACAAGACATACAGTATCATAACATATAACCTTGACACCAAGACACCTCCAAAAAATCACTATTCAAAACGGAATCAACACTTTTGGCAGGAGAGAATCAAGGAGGTGATGGCAAAGGCCAAGAGCCAGAACATCTCGGATGAGGATAGGTGTCAAATCATATGGAATCTTCGTGGGACCCTTGAAAATATACTATATTGTATACTATTGTATGATTCAACAACAACAACACCAATGAACTTTGGTCTTGGGTATCTATTTCCTTGTGCTATATTGTTTATACATACGTTTTATCAACAGACCAGGAGTCTCTTCCAGAGACCAAAGCTGATGGGGAATCTCCGTCTCAGTCTTCTACAGAATCAGAAGCTGAACAAGCCGGTGAACCATCCCTGGAGCCAATTGCTCCACCTTCGACTGTGGAGCCAGTTGCCCCACCAGTCGTCACGCCTGTGACCCCAGGCCCTGCAGCCCCGTCTCCTGCAACATCAGCAGCTTCGCTTGTGACTCCACCTGCAAAGCGCATGGGGCCGGCTTCACGGACACCAACTCCAGTTGGAGTAAACCCACAGGCTCATGAAATGGGAGTTGAATGTGTTTCACAAGTGGCCCATGCATATATCACCAGACAAATTGTATATCTGCAATATCATAAGTCATCCATGTCCTACAGCAACCCATGACAACCAAATGATAGTGGGGTAGCACCTGCATCCCTGAGGTGAGGAAGTGAAGTCCCAAATGCTTTACCGGCGTGTCAAGATCTTGGAGGAACTCTTGCAAAAGAAGAATGCGTTGTTGTTGACCCTTGCCCACACAGAACACGTGTACTTTGGATTTACCTTTTCATATTGGGAAGGGGTGACCCTAACCAAATATAGAAATTAACCACCAATCCATGGCCAAGAGATAGTTTCCAAGTCTTTCCAGTTCTCATACCCAAGGATTCAGAGCAAACAGTCGGTCAAGCCCGGAACCCCTCCCAGTGTCGCCGATGGTCCGAAGCTGAACCCTTCAGGACACGGGTGACCCATTTGATTGTTGATTTTTTGGTGTTAATTGTTACAAAATATTTTGCAAACTTAATCCCATAGTTGGTATTGCAACCCTCTAGGAGCCCCTGGTCCTATCAGTCCAGATGATGTGGACACTCAGCCCATGTTGGAGACTCCAGTGGTCCCCCCAGAACCTTCACCACCAAAGGCTCCCAGCTTTGAAGAGCCCAGTGTGAAAAGGCAAAAGTATCAGCGAGGGAGGGGAAAGTCTCCCACGATTGAACTTCATCCGGAGGTGGCATCCGGGGGATCTACACCTGTGCCCCCTCAACCCATCGAGCCTGAAGTTGAAATCGAGAAGCCAAAGACTGAGGTCCTGCGATTCAAAAAAAAAATCATCACGGAGAAACCTGAGATGATAGGTTCTGACAGTATTGTGACAATAATATTCACTGATAAAAACACGTCTACAAGATATTCTTTAAAGAATGTTTCCTTACATACGTTATATACATGTGCCCAGCCGCTTTTCAGCTTATTCAAACTTTTAGCTCCCCCTGCAGGAAGTGGTGACTCGTCGGGATCAGCTAGCTTCTAAGGCAAAGAAGAAGGAGGATGAACCCAGAGGTGGCCGCGGCCGTGGGCGGGGCAAATCAAGAGGTCGTGGTAAAGGTCCAGGACGTGGTCGGGGTCGTGGGAACCGTGCAGAACCAGCCACACCAGAAGATGAATGTGATGATGATGAAGAGATGGAAGGTGAGGATGGTGAGGGGTGTGAAAATGGAGAGAAGGGTGAAGTGGATCCTGTTGAGTTGGGAAAGGTACACAAGAAACTTCGGCCGTTTGTTGCCCCGAAGCCCGAGACTTCCCGTGCTGCATCGTCTTCCAAGCCACGCGCTTCCCGTGCATCCTCTTCCAGGCCAAAGCCTTCTGCGAAGGCCAAGGCTTCCAGTGAGCCCAAGACTTCCCGTGCATCTTCTCCCAAGGACAAGAAGGAGCCCAAGACTTCCCGTGCATCTTCTTCCAAAGCCAAGAAGGAGCCCAAGGCTGTTTCTTCTTCAAAAGCCAAGAAGGAGCCCAAGACTTCCCGTGTTTCAGAGGACAAGGGGACTGTGAAGGCTTGCTCCGAAGGTGATGGGGGAGAGCCCATGGAATCTAACAAGAGCAAGCCGAAGATGAAAGCGAACAAGAAGAGAACTATTTCTGAGAATGGTTCCAGCAGACCTGCGTCCAGGCCACGCAGGAGCCGATCCGTGCCGTCCAGGGACGGGAATTTGCAGAAGGAGATCAAAGAAATCCAGTCTTTTACGGAGGCCTTGGATTACCACAACCTGGAGTTCGATGATTTGAAGTTCTACATCAAGGAAGCTGTGACCCAACAGTTTGAATTCAAGATCACGCAGCTCAACATCTACTGGAAGACTGCTCGCTGTGGAATCAGGATGTATCGAGCCGATGGAAAGTCCACTGATCCCTTCTCTTTCACATTCCCATCAGATTCAGGAGGGCATCTCTTGAGGATGGTTGTTTCTGTTGCCACAGCTGCGCACATGGTGACTAGTTTGTATTTGCATATCGAAAACATGTTTTACGTTTTTGTAGGTTGAAAGGTTTCTGTACACCCTACAGATTCTTGTGGCCCTTTATGCTTCAAGCTTGTTCGCTCCCATCACTGCTTGGACTTGAGGCCAAGTGCATCGAGGATGCTGGGTACATGGTGGAATCTTATGATGACCTGGACAACATGAACCGACTGGCCATCGACTACTGGAGTGCTGAAGCTGAAGTGCTTCGCCGTCTGAGTTCTGCTGATGTTGACTAAATTTCAACTGCTGACATATTGTCTTTGGGGGGTTTCCCTTTGCTGCCATGCAAGGCATGGTGCTTCCTTAGGGTCTGCACAGTGTCATCACGACTGTGCCATGTTCGTAACTACTTGGTTAACGACCATTTCGCGGCCGTGGTAAAATGCTCATGATGTGAATAGAAAATAAGCACGCCGCTATAGCGAAACAATGATTTTGCACATCCGGCATGTGAAAATGCATCATCGTCGTTTCAGAAAACTACTTGTTTTTTCATCATGAAAATGAAAATGAAAATGAAAATCATCATCATCATCATCATCATCTTCATCATCATCATCATCACCTTCATCATCATCATCATCATCATCATCTTCATCATCATCTTCTTCATCATCATCATCATCACCAACATGTGTGCAACGTACAAGGAACGTTAACATGCCCCACCCCACCCCAACCCTTCAGTAACGTAGCATCCAACATGTGTGCAACGTACAAGGAACGTTAACATGCCCCACCCCA
>Ga0126342_10005029_pt1 | contig 22870 bp, 25 predicted proteins | sample Cyp1metagenome_FD_92528 | JGI IMG/M metagenome (GOLD analysis project Ga0126342, IMG submission 92528) | Coral microbial communities from Lord Howe Island, Old Settlement Bay, Australia - Cyphastrea 1 metagenome | ecosystem: Host-associated > Invertebrates > Cnidaria > Coral ...
ATATATATATATATCAAAGCAACCAACTAAAACAGGTGAACTTTCCACTTCCCAGTTATCAAATTTATCACCTAGTTAGATGTGGGATAAACCCACCTATGGATTATTAATTCACAACTTAGCCAAGGTTCCTATGAATCCATTCCGCAAACGTTCCCAGCCCATCCCAGGTCCTTGGAACAGGTAAAAGGTCCTGAGGAGGTGGTGGGCGAGCTATGGTCCAAATTGGAGGCAGATATGGCAGAGTTCTGGCAGACTTCAATGATGTTCATCTATCGATCTATCATGATCTATCTATCGATCCATCCATCTATCTATGTCTATCAAACATGATATATATATATATACATATATATATATACATATATATATATACATATATATATCAGAGATATCCCATCCCTGAGACTGAAATCATCCCAATTTACTTGCTAGGTGGGATGGGGGATGGACTGGCCATTTCGAGAACTAGCCATCCCTATTTTCCCGGGACCCAGTTTTGATGCAAAAGTAGTCCAACTGAAAATGAATGGGTTTATATATTTTAAGATGGCAGAAGAAGGGAGGAACATGTTTCAAGCACATTGGATCTTCAACATGGACCCGTGTTGCAACCAATGCCGTTGACAGATGTGTGGACCATTGTGGACCTACTTGGAGCACCACAAGGAACCCAGCCATCAAAGGAACCCCCCAATATGGGACGACTATCCCTGTCAGGTTCGGGCGCGGTTGGCTGAAGAGTTGTGCAATTTCTCGGAAGGCATGTTGGAAATTGTTGGAAGTGTGGAGATATTATGGGTCCAGACAGAAGGTACCCAGCAACACTGGAGTTTTTTCAACAACGATATCCAAGGATACACATTACAACCAGAATGGAGTCATTATTAAAATGACGGACCCCAAGCTTGATATGTTCTTAGTATTTCTTAGTGTCAGAACACCTTTAGCCACTTCTCCAGTCGTTAATTTTGACTTGGCCAACCCACTGAAGTTTCCAGATTTGGGATATTTGGGATGTTTTCGGGCCACAATTCTTCCATCTTGCAGGGTGAAACCCCCAACGATGGTTGCAGGCTACTTGACCTGCCTTCAGCTCAAGTCCTTCTTTGAGACGGGTGCTGCTTGGACTAAACACGAGTACTTCATACTGTAGTGCTTCGCAGGTTTTTCCTGTGTCAATTTTGGCCACAAGCTTGTCTCAGTAGAACGCATAGAAATCTGGAAGTTCTTCATTTTGAATCGAAGGTGTGTTTCCTGACAGATTAACAACCCTGAGGAGGACATGTTGGAAGACAGTTTGCCAACATTGACAGTCAGCCCTCAATCGATAACAGAGAAAGATGAGGTGATCACTGCAACACTGCCAGAGGCACGACCATTTTTGGACCCCATGTGGAGCCGATAAGTCATGAAAGACTTTGCCACTGCCACCATCTGCCACCATGTGCAATTGCAGCCTCCGTAGGGGGCAGCAAGATTCCAACTAATGGTAGGGAGATTGTGGACGGGAGGTGCTAGTTTGTTTGGTACTTGGTGGCTTTATCTTGTTTTCACAGTATTTCAATGTATTTCATAATGTTTGTGTTTGGACGTGCAGCGTGCACATTCGTGGGTACCAGTTCAAACCGGAAAGCTGCTGAAGGTCTTTAAATCTGGCATCGCCAGCATCGATGACGAGAGGTCCTGCCCCTAACCATGAAACCTGCAAGTTTCAACAGGAACATAGCATAGCCTGCTGGACTGGGCAGAGCTTCATCAAATTTATGTTGGGATCCAGTATGATCTGAGTATGAATTGTCAGAAAAAAATGTGCGACAAAACTCAATGATCAAGTTTCAACGAAGATCAAATAAGTGATAATCATATGCATTTACTGTAGTGTATACATATGCATATGGAATCATATATTATACATAATATATATATATATATGTGTAATCATGTATTATATATGCATACAATATATGCATGAAGTTGTTTGGTGTTGTGATGAGTTGGGACATATGTTGAAACCACCAGCGAGCAGTGCGAGAAGCATTCCTGTTTCAGCGGTCATAGTGAGATGATTCTCTGGGTAGAACCGCCAGGAACTGTTCGCCCTCGTTTGCCAGATAAGTATGCTGTTTTGGGCATTAAACTTCGATTGCAAAAACCAACAGGTAACAGGTAACACACACACATATATATATAATCATATTAATTATACTATAATAATACATACATATATATATCATATATATATGTGTGTGTGTGTTCGACTGGTGAACTACTAGGTGGTAAAACGACGGAAAACTCTTACCACCAATAGATTTGCTGGTTGATTCCTGATCATTATTGTGTGTCTAAAATTCAGCTTTTGCCTTCTTAGATCATGTTGAACCCCCATGATCATATATGTTTCCTCCAGGAATTGGCTTCTGGAAAAATGCGCAGGAACCAGATAGAATTCCCATATTTTATATTATTTTATATATTTTATGGCAAAACCATAGGGTTTTCCATGGTTTTCCGTGGGGCCCTAGGCCTTAAAACCATCTTAAACCCATGAGATCCCAGTGGCAGCCAGTGGCAGGTACCTGCTGAGTCTGATCAGCGCTGTTCGTGAGCTGGAACGCTTCGCAGTGGGCCGTGCCAGGGTCTGGGATCCTGGATCCTGATGGACGACCGGAGGACCGGAGCAGCCCCATGGATCAATGGTTGACATTGAAATCCCAGAAATTTGGTTGAACAGATAAATGTGTCTAATATATTTATCTGGATAAAGGTTGACATTCAAATTTCTATAATATATTTATATCATAAGTCGGAACATGATGGTGATAGATTGGATTATCAATCTGTTATAGTCATAGATGACCTATATAATAATCCAATCTTGGATTCTCAATTCATAGGTCATAGATAGTCAATTCGATCGTCTCGCGGCTCAGGTCCTGGACTTGCAGTCCATTCGTACTGCCTGGACTGTGGCGTTTCCCTGCCGATGTTGTCATGAGAGTCAGGTGATGTTCCCAAGAGGCACATAGCTTGTGATAGGTAAATAGGCATGAGAATGCATGAGATACCCTCTGGTAATTTAACATAGCTATTGAAAATGACCATTTATAGTGGATTTTCCCATTGAAAATGGTGATTTTCGATAGTTATGTTAGTTTACCAGAGGGTATCATGAGATCATGACTTGGGTGTTGTGCACTGAATGGTGGACGGCCATGACATGTCCGTCATTCCCATGTCATTCAACTCATGACACCGCCAGGCGATGTGTGGAACAGGCCATGCTGCAGTCAATGCCTCAGAATGCCTCAGTGGGACCTGGAGTAGTCCGGAATCTCTTGAAATCTCTTGAGTGATATACTGACACAGAAATGATACAGACATGATACAGAAATGACTTGCATGTTAGTCATGATTCCTCGCTTGGAGCTGCGATTTGAAACCAGTGGTGTGGCTGATTTACCGTAGCCTTTTGGCTGAAAATAATTCGTAGCCTGTGCGTGGTTGCTGCGCTAGCAAGACGCTAGGGACAGAGCGAGAGCGCACTCATCGTTGCTCGGCCGTGCAGTTTCGATCATCTCCCAGCATCAGTTGAAACCTGTATAATGTCAACCCTGGATTAATAAACCCCAAACGGCTGTTTAATTGGGAGGGTACCATTTAAGTATTAGATTATGACTATTCGAGGAGTACCCCCCTAATTAATAAACCATGGTTTATTAATCCGGGGTTGACATTATAAAGTATTATAAAGTGCCCCATATTGTTCCTTTGGATTCCTTTGGGACATTGCGAGGTTGAATCTGCCAGGTCGTTCCTTTGGGCCATCCCTATTTATAATAGATGTCCATTTCACATGGAGTTGGTGTGGCTCAGGGCCTCCAGGCTAGCTGCTGGAAACTCAGCGGCGGCCCCTTTGTTTTCATAAGGGGGTTCAACTGCCACCGTCCTAACAAGCAGAGCATATAACCTGCATCCCTTATTCAATCATATTCAATCTGCATATGTAGCGTTGAATGGTTTACAATGCATAGTCCCAACATGTTCCGATTGTATTCGCTGATCCCTGTATTGTAGATTTCCAGCGCATGCTTTGCACTGAGGCGTATTCTGACAGGCTGCTTGGGAGAAATGAATGCCCAGCAGGAATCGAATGTGGTCGAGGTTTTTCTACCCTATTGGGACTCTCAGCAAAATAAGATGTGGCTGCTGTTGCCATTTGGTTGCCGGTTGTCCATGCTCGCTCTTTTTTCAGCGGCTTAAATCAGCAGAAGACATGTCCACATTGCGATTCAACAGCCTCTGATGGGTCCTGATGTCGATGGCTTTACTTTGTGTCTTTACTGGTCACCTCTCGTTTACAGCAACCCCTCGCTGAGGATAATGTTGACAAAGCCGTTCAGATAATGCAAAGGTTTGGAGATGTGCCTTTGCTGTCTTAATCTGTCTTCAGCCGCCAGCAGATGTTGTTATTGTTCGTTTGCTTTCTTCAATGTCTGCTAGGTATCGTACAGGCAGAAGTAAATCATAAATGCTTATATATATAATATTATATATAATTATATATATATGGATTTTATATATATATATATGCAATATAAATGCAATCAAGTTCACGTAGCATAACCAGGTAGAAACGACTGAAATAGGCTGGCGACCACGCGTTTTTGTTCCCTTTGGGCTGGCCATCCGTCATCCATCAGGTTGGTGGAGTAAATGTGTTGAACAGCCAGGAGGGTTTGTTGGAGATCGCAGCTCGGCAGAGATCCCAGGGATCTCTATGGGAGGCCCAACTTGTCCGGTTGATGAAGTCATCGAGGATCAGGTTGGAAGGATAGCTAGGAATTGAGGATAACCAACTTCAATCCCCAATTTTCTATGAAAAACAGAATGAGGATGACCTGATACTGGGCTCGTACACTGAAAGATGAGCGAAGATGAATTGGGACCTCATGTAACGTGAGGCATACTTCGATATCCGGGTAGCAAAGAGGGCTGTGGAAGCGATCAAGGACTGCTGGTTGGTAGCTCCCTGCGGAAACCGCACCTTGGAGCACATCCAGAATGATCCAGAGCGTGAGACTCATTTCATGAATATATATGAATATATATATATATATGGATATATACTGACAGATATACATAATATTATATATATAACTATATATATATATATAAGGGCTGCCGCCCCCCTGCCGCCGACCCCGGAAGAAATATATTTGATAGGTTGGAATGAATTTTCATTTATAAATGTTTTTTTTTCATTTGGGGGCATGTTAATATTATGATCCTATGGTTTTATGGGTTCATGGATCTAAGTAACTGTATAATAGTTAGATAGATAGATAGATAGATATATATATATATATATACACGATATTTCTGGCCCTATTATTATACAGCTAGTGTTGCGCCGCACAGGTGCATGGTTGCGCCGCACAGGTGCATGATATTTTTTCAAAGTATACGGGCTCTGTTTTTTTTTGATCCCCCACCTTGTTTTTTTGCAACCCCTCGTGTTTTTTGACCCTCATGAACGAAATCCTACATGAAACTCTAAAGAAACTTTCAAGAAACCCACATGAATGTTTGAAAACCTTGGCAAGATTTTCTGATAAGAAATCCTACACAAAACCCTAAATTAACCCCTAAATTAAACATGAAAGAATCCCTAAATCAAACCCTACATGAAACCCGACAGAAACCCAAAAGAAACTCGAAATAAAATCCTTAAGAGATGTATATCTCCAGAGAATCTCTACATGAAACCCTAATTCTTTTGTTTTATTCTCTTCTGTTTGTATCCTAAATGAAATGTTAAAGACCCTAGGTGAAACCCAAAGAAACCTTAAAGAATTGCTGCTAAGAAACACCTACATGAAACACTAAATGAACCCTAAAGAAATCATAAATTGACCGAAAGAAACCATCCTAAAGAGAGCCTAGGATCGGCAATGAATCAAAGCAAATTGGTTCGACCCTTTTTTTATGAATATGATTCAGGTATCCTGAATTCAGGTATCCTATGCAATGAGCATTCTTGGTGTCCAAAAAGGATATGGGAAAATACGATGGCTGGACATGCTTGGCCATCGTATTTTCCCACGTCATTTTTGGTTTCTACTTATCATTGCAGAATTCCTTTCTTATCAGTTGTTTAGGTGTCCAAGTGTCCATCCAAAGTCTTGTCCAGATACTGCTTCCGCTGTGTTGCATGAGGCCCGGAAAATACGGTTGAAACAAGTAGTTTGGCCCTATTATTACACAGATAGCGCTGCGCCGGTATACAGGGCCCTTGTTTTTTAGGCCCCCCACCTTGTTTTTAGGCAACAGCGCCGCGGAGCATTTGAAGGCAGGCAAGTGCCTAACGTTGCTTTCTGAAGCGACTAGAAAACCTCTTTGGAAGCGCCCAGAATGGTGCAAAGGCCTCCACCAACGCCGCGGAGCATTTGGAGGAAGGCTAGTGCCTAACGTTGCTTTCTGAAGCCACTAGAAAACTTCTTGGCAAGCGCCCAGACTGGCGCAAAAGGCACCAGAATGGTGCAAAAGCCTCCGGCAAGGGCGCCACGGAGCATGTGGAGGCAGGCTAGCCTTGGGCCTCTGTGTCCTTCCTTTTTAAGGGTCACTTTGAAAAGTCGATCCTGGTTCCAAAATAAAGGATTTTGACCTCAGGGGCGTATTTTGTAAAGGGGCGTATTTTGACTATGGGTCTTGAGATCATAATGTAACATCTTTGTTTTATCATCGTTTATTATTGTTCATTTATGTTATCAAACGTTATGATCCATTCAACAGGTGTATTTGGAAGTGTTTTGGTTCCCCTCCTTATGTGAAGATTCAATAAATTATCATAATATATCAGAAACAACTATTCCCTGGGAATCCTCAAACACTAAGGTCTATGGCAACCCTCAATACCCAATAGCTGAAGGGTTAGTTTGGGCCAGATGTATCTAGAATTTTCCCAACCTTTCCACTCCACCGGTCATCCCCTCTGCAGCGGATTTTTCCAATCCGGGACAGCTTCCCGGAATCTTCGCTGGCCAATGCGATTGGGCCAGCCGGGCACCTCAAAAGCCGGCACCAGCAGGTGGTCAAGGATAGGTTGGCTAAATGCCACGACAATCTTTAGGGAAAGGGGACCACAAAAAATCATATGGATTAAATTTATCACATCTCAATATATCCACACATGCGGCTATCTTATTGGATTGATTCTGCATGATTGCTGTCATGCCTAATGATTGGGTAGCAACTCATCATTCCATCCTCAGCCCATTTTCATTCAAACCAATCGTCCCTGGTCCCCTTTGGTCATGGCATCCCTCGATGGTGTGGTTGAAGCTTGGGATGACTCCGCGGGTCTCCGTGAAAGGATGAGGGTCCACAGGTGCCTTTTCGTTCCAGCCAACAGGCAAGCTGAGGCCAAGGCATCAGTTGAGTGCGCCGACAAGAACTTTGATGCTTTGAAACCTCTGCTGGAGCGGCTTCAGAACCATGGGGCGGTTTGCATGTTCATGGTCCCTGCGCTCATGAAAACGATTTTCAGTGGCTATTATTTCAGAATTTTTCTTCTCCTTTAGTAGCAGCCACCTAGCTCCACCAGCTATATATGCAAATGATGTCGCACCAAAAAATGCTAATTCATTATAGTTTTAAAACATGTTCAAGCTTGGTTAGGCTATCATGTTCTTTGGGTCATGTTTGAAACTAGAAGAAATTGCAGGGCCATATAGGGGCATGTTTTTTTCTTATCCAACAAGTTTTGAACATCAGGATCAGACTGTTTTACTCGAAGTTTGACTTTCCAACTCCCAACCGCAACGCCATCAAGAAGGAAGCCAAGCTGGCAAAGGCATTCCTGGTTCTAGTGAAGCGCAAGCTTCAACGTGAGCAGATATGTCGCAGCCCTGCATTCAGAACTTTGCAGGCCCTGGTCTTCAAGGATGCAGTTCCGCCCTTTCTCCAGGAAGGGTGCTGCAATCTCCATGTCTATGGGTGTTTTGATTTTATGTGGTCAAACTTGTTCCTTACGAAAGGGTTTCTGTTCATGAATTGGTCCAAATCTTGATGGGTAGGCTTTGATTCTACAAATACTTTCTCAAAGATTCCAAACCCAGAACTGCCAAGCCACACTGCTACACTGGGAAATAGTAGGGCACCTTGACCTTTCAATTGTCAATGGTGTTTTCTAGCCTGCCTTCTGAAGTCCAGGAGAAGAAGGACGACGAGATTGAAAAGAACACTGAGGATGACTTCGAGGCCTCAGAAGTTCCAATTGAAGAGATTGGCTCGGACTTGGAAGAAGATAATGCGTCAGGGAATGATGAGGGTGAGAACACTGAGGAAAAGAAAACTGAGGATCAGGTTGATTCCGTTTTTGATGACTCCCAAGGAAATGAATCCTATGTTCCCATTGAGGATCGCCCGAAGGAATTCAGTCAGGAGGAACAGGTGGATGAAGGAAAGATGAGCGATGTGGAGAAGATTGTGATGAACTTCCCCCCGGACTCTTGTTGGGAGGAACCCTGGCTCGTTGAGGACAGCCCTGCCAAAGCCCCTGGGGATGAGAGTGAGATGATGGTGGAAGATTGGGCCCGAGTTTCTGAGATGGTTGCATGCCACGAAAGCATCGAGGATAAGATCAGCGAAATCACTGCAAAACTTCACAATGCCAAGAAGCTGCACGCTTCCAGGAAATTTGACTAAAATTATCCAAATCACCATTCATGTGGTTTACTGTGGTTTGCCTTGAAGTTGATCACTTCTCAGCTTGTTTATGTTATGGCTTTAAAGACATTGACAAACTAGTGGAAGCCAACAGCATTTTTAGAGATTTTCCTACTCCATGGGCATATGAGGAACCTGTGCACCAGCCCTTGCCCGTGCTTGCCCAGGAAAGCTGCAGAATCTTTGAATCAGGAGAAAGCTGTGCCTAAGTTGGTCTTGGATAGCCTGCCGTTTGGTTCCGACAACGTTGAGACGCAAGTCTTACACCACTCTGAGACTGAACACTTGGCCAAGGAGTTTGCTGAGATGGAGACTTCTGAGCCAGTCCCGACTGTTCCAACAGCAATTTGGCTATGTAAGTTTAGCCTTGTTTCCACCATCCATTGTGCACCCACCTTTAATGAGCTAGTGACCCATCCAACCCATCATCATTCCCCTGACCTTTTCTTACTTGTTTTCTGTAGTAGCCTGCAGCCTGCAGGTATTGAGGAGGGCTCAGCTTGGGCTCAAGGCAGAAGTGGAGGAGGGTGAGGACAAAGGTGAAGGAGTTTCTGGGAAGAAGCCGAAAGCAAAAGCCAAGAGTAGAGGGAAGGCAAAGACCAAGGCTACTCCAAAAGGAAAAGGTGAGCCAAAGGCCCCGAAAGCCAGGGGCCGCCCCAAGAAGAACAAGGAGCTTGAGTGTGAGATCGAGGGTCGGGATCTTCCTTTGGAAGAACCAATTGAGGAGTGTGAGGAGCCTGAAACTCCAGAGGCTTCAGCAGAGCCAATGTCTGGTGGTGGGGTTCCAAAGTCTGATGACACGAAGGATGGCATGAATGACGACAAGAAGGAGGAAAAGGAGAAGGAAAGTGAGGAGCCTCCAGTGCCTGAACCTTCAAAGCCACCTAGGAAGAGAAGGGCTGGAGTGAAGGCAAGTGTTGTTCAGGAAGAGGCTGGGGAGTCAGAGAAGCCACAGAAGGAAAGCAGGCAGGTGAAGAGAAAGGATACCAAGGAAAAGGAGAAGTCATCAGAAAAGAAAAGCCGGGCAAGCCGATCAGAAAAAGATCCAAAGGAGGCAGCCAAGAAAGCTCGCACTGGTGATGGGCCTGCTACCTTTGCACGACGGGCTTACCCCAGGTCGGACTATGGGAAGATGAAGTGGGACAATCTCAAGGCCATTTTCAACAGCATGATTCGGGCAAAGGTGGTGCAGCCATCCAAGCGAGAGGACTTGGGTCATGATAAAGATCTTGTCTTTGCACAAGGGCCAAGTCTCCATCTTCAAAAACATAACTTTGTGCCCAGTATTTTTTCTGCATGAGACTGTTCCATCATGTTCCATCCATGCCAATCCTTCATTTTCTGAAAAGTGTTGTTAAACATGTTTTTCTTTAAAAGTGGATGGTCCATTTTGAACATTTTTGAACCATAGTATTTGTTCCTGTTGCTGCAACAATTTCCTTACTAGACCCTGGTCACCTTTCTATAAAATAGTAATTATTAATTTATAATAATTTATCAGCTCAAAATCGCATACCCCATGAAATTTACATATATGTTGCCCGAGCCCCACTTTCAATCTGGCTTCAGGAGGACTTTTGGGAGTTCGTTGGCCGTCGCTGGGAAAACATGGATGTCAACCCGGGCAATGCCGAGAAGCTGTCTGAAACGGCCGCTTGTGATTTCCTGGATGATTTGAAGGAAAATCATCCTCAGTTGCTGAATGCAATGTGATCCAATCTAGGATTTGTTTTCCTCAGATCCAGGTGGTTGTCGCCAGGGCTGCTGGCAGCTATTTTTTTCACAAAATGTGGACTGGTTAGCCCTCACCTAGACAGCTCTGGAAGCACATTCTTTAATAGACAATTTGTATGGGGAAAGTATTGTTGGCATTTCAGACTGACTTGTATGAATGCCTCATGGGACAACCAGCGGTGCTGTTCGGCAATCATGATATCTAGAACATTATTTTCTGTGTGAAATTCACACGATGGCTAATTCAAACAGAGTCAGCCTACAAACTTTGAAAGCTTTGGGGACAGGGTCAATAGCCAGTACTTCACAACGATAGGTTGCATGGTCTGGTAGCATGCTGGTAAGTTGAAGCTATGGTCAAGCACTGTTTTCTATATCTAGTGAATCTAGTGTTTCCAACAAGGACCATGGTCATCTTCGATAGTTGCTTACTATTTGCAAGATTTATCTGAAAGCTCTTTGTGCTTTGTGCTTGACCAATGGGCCCAAGTCTTGATGACATGTTCTAACTGGCTCAGCCGTGTGCCACCGTTGTCGCTGATGTGCCCTGGAAAAAGTGGATGACCAAAAAAACATGATTTTTTTTTGGAGGGAAAAATTTGCAGGGCGCCCCAAGTTGATGAAAACAACCCAATTACCCAATTGCCACCCTAAGTCTGTGTGCCCATTCTCCATGGATGCCGGCTACTGAGGCCATGGACGGTGATGTTGCCATTGGTGCCAACGACCTTCGCATTGCTGACTTGTTTTTGCTGCCGGCTGGCAGGTGTGCCAGGGTGAAACTTTATTGCTGGTAAAACATAACGAAACTTATCAAATTGCTACTCTATTTATATAAATAATAAATAAATAGATAAATAAATAACAGTGTTTTTACTTATCTTTTTCTGATAGGGCAACATGGGGAATTTCTGTGGGTAATCATATTGCATGATTGCTTTCAATATCTATTAATTTGATTTTGTTGGTTGCACAGATATCCAACATTTGGACCCTGTCCGCACACAGACACAAATCATTTTATACAGCCGTTTTGGCTCTGACCCTTGGTTGTTAGCCCCACTGGTCTTCAATCTGACCTGTCCAAACCTGGTGCAATGGAGTTCATGGATCCATTAAAGAAGAGGAGGTTGAACATAGTTCTGCAACGTTTATACCTCATGGCAGCTCCAAAGGCCACTGGCCTTCATTCAGTAGGCAAAAGGTTGACACCCCAACAAGACAATATTTAACATTTCTAAGATTTCATAAGATGATTATCAAGGCAACTATGCATAACAATCCTGGTTTCCCACGATCCATTTTCAGACCTGACCATCCCCCATGGTGATCCAGCCTGATCCAGCATTGCTGAGGTTCTCTCAGCGTGCATTCTCTTGCTTGCCCTGAATCCGGCGACACCGGTTTTTGGTGAGGTTGGGGAATGTGGTGGTTGGGAATGATAATGGGCATGGGCCTCGCACAACATATGGACCTCAAAATGAGGTGCCCTTTTCCGTGCCAAAATTGTAATTCTAAAACCCAAAAAAGGGCACCTCATTTTGGGACAGCCCCATATGTTTTAGTGTTCATACATAAACGGGATGAACATATATATTTGAAAGGGTTATGCATCATGTTTTCATTGAAATGCTACTGGCATGTTCCCAACATTTCCCAACTTAACAATATCCACCATCTAAAGGGACTGAGGCTACAATGATTGACCCCTGAAATCTTGGATGTTGCACCCTTCTGGGCATAGAACAATGTAGGTTGTTTATTCAGATTTTGTGTTTTAGTACATGTCCTATGTTCCCCTGCTCGAATCAAAATTGGAGGCCTATGGATTTCTGGAACTGTTTTCTGGAACCGGCTGGGTTACGAAGCAGTTCAAAGCGGAAGGCATTCCAACGGCATCATTTGATATCTTACTGGGTGATGCAGTTCCAGGGAAACAAGATGCCATGAATCTGCTCTCTGATGCTGGTTTTTCGTGTCTAGATGCAACTTAATCTATTTCTCATGATGATAGAACTTATTGATTTCCTTCTATGACCCCACTACCCAACAATCCCCAAATTCATCAAGAGATCTGGACAAGATAGTTTTGCAATGTGAATTTGAAGCCTGTCAATTGAGGCTGGTATTGCTGACCGTTCTCAACTGCAAGATGGATGACTTCTTCACATTGATTGGGCTGGTTTGTAGCTCTTTCGTGACAATATCCCAGGGGACGCATAACAGAGCGCCATTCAGTCCATTAGGGCTAGAATGCTTCCAGTTCGTGAGGGATGGAAATTGCCTTACATCAAGGACACTTGTGACTAAAGGTGGTTTGGAAATGTTTGGAATGTGTTCAGTCCTCGCAACCCCAAAATGCTTCTCATAATACTTTTGCATTTTTGTTTAACTACAATCTTGGTTTAGGATACTGATATTTTCAATCCAAACCCTTCATTCACCGTGAAAGAAAATTAAATTCAAAGTACTTTCGCTTAAGGCACCCAGTCTCTTCTGAGTTGCCCGGCCCTTTTGCAGGGTGGTTTTGATCATCCTGGCCATAACGGCGATGGGTGGGAGTTGGATGCTGGAGCAACCAAATTCATCACAAGTTCATTGGCATCCCAGGATCCGGCTTTTGTGGAGGCTACTTCCTCAGGTGGGGTTTTGGGTCTGGTTCTTTTAAGCCATAACCCTCCACAAGTATCCAATAGTATCCACAAATATATACACAAGTATTCAATAGCCTCATTGCCCAAACATCTTATCTTATATTCATGCTAATGGGCTTAATTCATATGGGCAATTCAGAATCTTATTTATCAACCCCTGAGGTGTTTGAAGCACGATGGTGGGCTTGCATGTATGGTGCTCCTACAGCGAAACGACATGTTGGTTGGAGTAATTGCAGAACCGTTAAACTCTTGGACTTGGGTCGCATGATCAAGAAAATTCACAACCAGAAGGGTGGGATCAAGTCTACTAAGACTTACCGAAACCGACGTGGCAAGAAGTCCTTTTCTGGATCAAAATTTCTCAAGAGCACAGGGCCACTAGTCCAATTCAGGCCAATGCTATTTGATAGTTTTGTTTTGGTACTGATGCTTTCCCTGTTATTGTTCTATCTTTTGGGGGTTGTGCCATATGTATCCACAGAACATGTAACAAACACCAGTGGTTGGGTCAGGTAAACCTATGATAGAATAGGTCCCCAAAGATGAGTTTTGGGGACCTATTGTTTTCATGCTGTTCAGCTAATGCCATGCATCTTTTAAGGTCTTGCCATTCTGCTGCCCAGGACTTATCCCCCCCTCTTTGCCAAGAAATTGGTGCACCTCTATCCTCGCTTTTGCACCAAGCGAAGCCTGTGGTTTGGCACAACGCTTGAGGAAACCAATTCTGAACTCAGCATTTTCTTGTTTCAAACCCAAAAGTGGGAGGAAACAGACTGGTGGGATGATGCAAATATGAAATCTGTGTTTTGCTACCTTCGGGGGGCAAAAGACTTAGAACTTGGGAACCTGCGGCACCTCTTTCCCACTGAGTTGTGAAAGCTCACTTAAATGATTTTACAATGAATTTAGATGATTTTCCAATTTCTCATGCGTGATGATTCAACATTTCCTTCAGTATACTTTACCAAGCCAACTTTGATGTATTGTTTCTTTAGGCTGTGTTTGGCTTTTATTCTGGAGAGGCATTGAGATGTTGGCATGCCGTTTGTGCCTAACATGGGCCAATTCATAAACAGCCGAACAACTTTTGCCAGTGATGAAAAAGGTTTATATCTGCCAGCCACTTCACTGTGTAACGCAGCTTCTGAAGCAGGACTTTCACCTTCAGGAGTGAATGATGGCACTGTATTGTCAGTATTGGTCTTATTTAGGGTAAATGTTGGCTCTTCAGGGGCAATGTCTTGTAGATTTGGTGATTTTTTAAGGGAAAATTGGGAAACTCAGAAATACATGCAAAATACGTGAAAAGTACGTACAAAGTACGTACCTGAGGCGTACCTGGAGTGTACCCCGTACAAAGGGCGTATTTTTCCGAACAAAGGGCGTATTTTGGCGTACGTGAATACGTACTTTTTACGTATTTTGAGCGTATTCTGAACTAGTGGTTTTAAAGGCTGTTTATTGCAATTTAGCCCATCTATGACATGGATAACCCTGCAGTTGCACCAACTACCCTTCAAAACAGCTTGGCCATGCCTGCAGACGGATCTGGCTCATCATTTGCTGGGTGTTTCAGATAACACCTGGCAGGTTGTGGGTGGTGATGGCTCCAAAGGCCAAGTCGGCAGTTCCATCTAAGCAATGGAGCTGCTCTGAACTTACAGATGGTCACCAAAAACTTGTGAAAGTGAAGTTGGAGACGCCAGGGAAAGACCAGTTGGAACTCGAAATTAAGGAGAGCTATGGTTGGGGGTATGGTTTTAAATTTTCATGCCAACAATATCAAAGCACGCTTGCATGTTGATCCCCAAGGTTACTGTATTATACTGTATTTCAAACCTGTTTTTCCAGGAATATGAGAAGAAGCTTGCACTGCTGAAGAAAGCCGTCGACAAGAAGGGTATTTCAGATCCTGGCCTTTAAGGTTTGAAAGCTTCAAGTCCCAGCTTTATTCCAAAATCTGGTGCATAGATGCCTTTACATATATTTGCACACATGTGTAAAATGATGATACCGTATACCTAGCATTGATTTTGACCTCATATCATCTTAGGAAGCCGAGACCTTGCCAGCTCCTTGCCTTAATTGCTAGTTGCCATAACAGTTGTTTCATATGTGTGTGTTCTAACTTCATTGGTTTAAAAAAACTTTGGGTGGGGCATTTCACCATGAGGCTACTGAAGATGAGTTGGCAGCGGCCAAGCCAGCTTCGGCGAAAGCCAAAGCCAAGACATCTGCCAAGTCCAAAGCCAAACCGGCTAGTGCTACCAATAGCCCTGCACCGAAGTTGGCTGAGAAACATCCCCGAAGTCCAGGGCAGGGATCTCCCAACCCGGTTGCAACAAAGAGGGTCAAAGGGAAGCAACCAGAGGCTGACCAAGCCAAGGTCATTGAAGAACTTCGCAAGGTATCTATGGGGACTAGTGTGCATGTGCAATGTGTACCTGACATGTGTGGTTTCAATGCATTAGTAGACTTACATGTTCTGGTTCCAACCAAGAAGTTATATACACCATACTGTATACCCTTCATCTGGTACCTTCCCGGTAGGCGAATGCAAAGATGAATGAGGAGATGGCCCTTCTTCGACAATCTTTGGAGAAGAAGTCACCTAGTTCTTCTTCCTATGCTACACCTCCACCCAGAGTTGCAGCTCCTTCCCCCAAAGACAAGCCCGTCAAGCCCGTCAAACCGGCCAAGGAAGTGGTGCCTCCTCCGGACAATCCAGCACCACCACCCTCAGAGGGTGCTCGCATGAACCGTTTGCGCAGGTTGTGCGAGCGCAAGCCGAGTGGGAAGTTGTTGGTCCTAGAATCTATCCACTTGAAGCGGAAAAATGGGGGGAAAGATAGAGAAGCCCTGATTGATGAGTTGGAACGTGCTGGATGGTCAAAGGACCCAAATCCCTTCAACATGAACCATGTTTCTTTTCAAAATGTTCAACAATAAGATTGGCTGGTCCTTAAGGTTCACTACTTGTGTGGTTTCAATTTTCACCCCAGGACTTGTTCATCAGCCGGGTCACGAAAACTCTTTCCAAGACCAACAAGCTCAGCAGATTGAAGAAACGAGGATGGTTTAGCAAGGAAGCCATGACCCGAGTGTTGAACTGGAGTGCGCCCCCAAGCTACATTACTATTTTTGTTGTTGCAACTCCCCACTTCTTTTTTTGTTATCCAATGATGTTGCAGGGAACACCCCAAAAAAAGATATATACTTATATATCTTATATAGAGCATACATCCTTGACTTGCCAAGGTCTTACATCAAGGGCGTGGTCGAATATTGCGAGAAGCCTGGGAATGTTGGGCGGCTGACGAAGAATCTTTTACGCAACATCACACTCGATTGAACATTGATTTCACATGTGCACCAGCAAACATACCAAGAGCAACACACAATTCTTTGCCACGAGCATGTAGCAGTAAATTTGTGTCGGTTTCATATTGATTTGAAAATCTCAGGAAAGATCGATACAACCCAAAGTTGAAGAAGTATTATGTGGTTTATGAGGAAGGTGATGAAGAACTCAGTGAGGATGAAGAGCGTCATACCCAACAAGACACTGAGGTTCCCTGCATGCAATCTGTAGCTGAACCAAAATCTTCTCATGCTCTCTCATTTGCTCAGCCTCAGGTTGGCGAGGACAACGTGAACTTTCGCCGACTTGGCATTTCCCGGGCCGAGTCTGACGATGATGGTGATGAATCTGATAAGGAAAAGGATGCCACACAGGTCAACAGTGCCAAGAAGGAGCAATACTAGTATACATGCATGTGTTTTTACTTTATCCTACAACATATTTTTAAGATGGCAAATGTGAGAACATCAAACAGTCTTGAACAGGAGTATGAGAAGTTTGGGCGCTTCGCTGATTCGCTCATTTCCAGATCGGGGAAGTTGTCTGAGTTGTCCCAACAGCTAGAGTCTACACTTGCCGAAGCTGGAAAGTCTGAAGACAGTCCTGATGGCAAACGGGTTGCCAAGTCTGATTCTTAATCCAGCTATTCCACCATACTCCACCATGGCTAGTATCTCTTAAATTGTGGGGGGATTCTGATCTAAGATGCTTTGATAAATCTTTCCAAATCCTGGTCAACACAGTCACTGCCCCAACATGACCAGCTCAGGTGTGTGAAAAATTTGGAGTCTGCTGTGGAGACCTTGGAGGAGCAGTATGAGAAGTGCGAGCTCACCAAGCTGGATGTTGGGGATATGTGTGCCACAAATTTGGGTGAAGCACGTGCGCAGGAGTTTCCTGACCTTACCACTTTTGTTGTGGTTTTAAATTTCCCATGTCAATAAATATTGCTTATTTCCACCCAGCTTGGCATACCTTAAGGGATCATGACCACCCCACTTGTGAACAATTACTCCATTAGGCTCCAGAAGAAGATTGATGCCCAAATCCGCATGACTACAGCAGCGTGCCTTGTCACCACCATGGGCTCACTGATGTTCCGCCATCACCTGCCACAAACATATGTCTGTCCATTGCCGGGCAAAGGTGCAGCAAAGTGACCACAGCAGAGGCCGCAGCCAAGTATCTTAGCTCAAACTTTAGTGTGAAGTATGTCTGATCTACATTGTATAGTTTCCTCGTTATATGATATGTAGAAACAATATATGTTGGGTCGTGGTATCAAACTATGTTTTTTATTTAGACATGAAGCGGGCATCTGAGCAATTTTATTTTGATGATAAAAAATTGATCATTCAATTCAACCTGCATAGATGATATGATGTACCTGTGATTATGCAGTGACTGGCCCAGGAACCTTTTGAAGATCCTTCGCAAAGTCAACCAGGAGTGATGACAATATCTCTTGGGAAAAATCCAAGATCAGTTGAAAGACCGTTTTCAGGTCTGTGCCGTTGGCTACATGGTCCATAGGGCATAGTTTCCAGGGACCAACTGTTTTGTTTTGAGCTGGCTGCAGACTCGCTACCATGTGATTACACGTGAAGAGTTAAATCAGCCTGCTGGGGTATGGCTAGCTCGAAGTCGCTACAAGTGGGTATCTGCAAAAACAAGCGGATGAGATTGCTGATGATTTCCCCCCATCACCCCATCTATGCATGCATATATGCATGTATATAACCATATGGAGATCTTCCTATAATGGGGGATCCCAAAAAATTGGTTTCAATACTATGTTGGGTCTAATTTTTAATAGTTGTGGGCACCAACCCCATTTTAGGAAACACCATATATATATAACCCATTTGTTGGTCACCTTTTGCCCAGTTAATCAAATGCCAGGTGGTCCTGATCCAGAAGCGGTCCTTCGGCACTGTGCGCGCCTGATCTCCAACGGCGTCGGAGACCCAACATCCAAGGGAACCTGTGTCGTGGAGGATTGGCTGAAGTTTCAGTGAAGCTACATTCAGATCTTTATATGGCATATGGACTGGACAAGTCATACAACGTTTTTTTGAAATTATCATGAACTATCTAGTGTCAATATCATGCAGGGAATCTTTTCCATCCAGGACCAAATGGGTTGCACGTATCGCAGCTGAGTTTTCTGATCAAATGGAGATGGCAATATATTTCACATTTCCTTTGGAACATGTTTGACAAGTTGTTCATCAATGTTCTTTAAATGCAGTGTGTTTTCATGTGTTCTCACATGCATGCATGAAAGCAGGGAACCTCTGCATGAAAAACTTCAAACATTGCCAAAGTCATGCAACATTCATTGGACACCAGAGTTTGTTTTCAATGGCCGATGATGGCGATGACATTCTTGTGGAGCTTCTATCCTACAACTGCCCTTTCTCGGGGAAGAAACGTGTGGCTGGCCAAAGGGATGATTCTGTTGAAGTGCCCCTTCCCAAGTAACTCGTCGATTAATACAAGATATTGGGCCCTCTGACACCTGATGATTTCAAAGCTGGAACCCTCAAAACCCCCTCATAGATTTCTATGTCATGGTTTTGTTTCCCCACTCTCATCGCCAAGGTTTCAGAAAGAACAGGTTCCAATGGATGGATTCTCGACTACAAAAAACAATATTCTGGACACAGATGCCATAGATATGGAATATTTTGATAGGGGGAACCACCGCATCAATGTCGCCTTGCCTGGGCCAACGAAATCCACTTCCACGGCCATCGCCCATGTATCTCAGCAGGTTTGGTGGTAGCCAACATGTTTCAAATAAGATTTGGTTTGTTTCTTTGGGTTTTTGGGGTATGTTTGGGTTTCTTTGGACCTGTTTTTTAATCACTAATTACCCCATCAATTATCCCATTAATTATCCCACTAACTTTCCCACTAATTTTCCCATGTCATCCCTGTGGATCTGAGGATATCCCCAAAACGTTTGGAGTTGGTGCGCCTACTGGTGCTGAAACCATTGCCGACCATTGTATGCCCAAAGGTGCCAAACCCCCAACTTGTGGAAAGTTGCTGGGATATTGTAAAGACAAGGTGACAACTTTCCGTGAAATTCAAGGGATCCGCGTTTGCATTTTTAAAATTGGGGTAACAGCAGACCCTGTCAGCAGATTCCAGCTGTACTTGAAACAAGGGTTCACATCTATGTGGTTGATAGCTACATCTGATAGTGTTGATTTGGTGCACATGCTGGAAGCTGCGCTTATTTCAGAGTTCTCAAAACATGTGGGGTGTAGGAATTTGGCAGGCACTGGGGGAGATGGTGCCTTAAACCGAAAACCACCTGCTGAGCCCCCATACTATGTCTATATTACTGGTGGAAGGGCAGACCAGCCACGATGGGTTGGATGAGTGCTTCCATGCGAGACCGCGAGGGCAAAAGAAAAGATGCTGAACTCTGGGCGCATTTCTTTGGAGTCCTTGTGCGTTCTGTCAATTGATCTTGAAAGATTCCTTTTGAAATAGCATGTCATCCTTTCATGGCAGTTTGCTGACCCAGAGTGCCCCACTACTAAATGCTTCACCAGAATACATTCAGATGACATTTGCTTCTCTGAGGCCCCTTGCAAGCACCTTGTGGAACTGGCTAGAGCAGAGGTGGATCTGAATCCGCGGAGTGGCCGGTACATGAGGGCATTTGCCAATGTTAGACTAGAAGATGCAGAAGTTGGTGTTCACAGAGTTTTATTGGATGCTGGAATGACTGCCCCGATTCGGGTGGAAACTGTGGACTTGGGAGAAGGGAAGCTCAAACGGTTCCCCTTTATCAAGCTGAGTGAATGGGTGCAGCATCTCCTGGATACTGATAGGCTTTCGAGGCAAATGGTTGGCGTTCCAACAATTGCCAAGATGAAACCAGTCCTGAAAGAATTTTGGACAAGATTCCGAGGGGTGAACCCAACTCATGGAATCTTTGCTTTGGAGTCTGAGGGTGCGCTGTCACTTGACACCTGCATCCCCTTTTACAGCCACACTGATGAGGGAAGATCATATAAGCATTTGCCCCTTTGGATCTTATCATCCCATGGTGCAATTGGACGTGGGACTCGTTCATACCTGGCCTCTGGAAAACACAAAGCCCCATTGAGACGCAATCCCATGGGGTTAAATTTCCTGGGAAAGACTTGGTCGACCAACTTCATTTTTGCATCTGTACTCCAGACAGTGACAGCTGAATGCCCTGAAGCCATTCCTGAGCTGGTTGAGCAGTATGCAGCTGATGTGCGAATGCTGTTGTATACTGGAATTTTTTCCAGGGATGGTCAGACGCATGTGACCTTTGCCCACATCGGGACGAAGGGTGACCTCCCGGCCCTCGTTCGGCTGGGCTCGTTGAAGCGGTCCTTTTACAACGTTCCAAGAGGACCATCCTCGAAGAAAGCATGTCAGGGAATCTGTCATCTTTGTCTTGCGGGCCGCGAAGGACAAGATGCGCTGCCCTTTGAGGATGTTGGGCCAGGGGCTGGATGGGTGGCTACTATAGCCCAATCCATTCCCTGGAACAATACACCAGCGATTTTGGCAGGGCTGCCCTTGAGTGCGGAGGACCAGATCAAATTCTTCAACACAGACTTGTGGCACAATGCGCATCTTGGAGTTGTCAAGCACTTCACAGCATCGGCTTATGTTGCAATAGTGGAATCGGACCTGGGTTCCCTTCCAGCTGGCAGTGTGGAAACCAAGTTTCGTTGGATCTCCAATATCTACAAGGCTTACTTCCGTTCAATGAGGGTGACCCCGCTTGTTTCAGAAATCAACCGGGACACATTGAACTTCCCTGCTAGCACAGCCAGCCCAATTGGGAAATGGAGCAAAGGGTCGGCATCTACTGAGATGATGATGTTTCTGGACTATTTTTGTCGAAACTACATTGATGGCAAGACTGCAGACCCCATCCTGGTTGCAATTGATTCTTGGTTGCTTCAATTTGCAAGATTTGGTTGTTCTCTTCATGGACACATTGAAATCCAAAATTATGTCCTGTATTTAGTTGATTCCAAGCCTGTTTTTTTCCTGGCATTGGCTTTTCTGAGGCTGGTGCAGCCCGAGCTTTGAATGTGGCACTGGCTGCAATGTATGGGTCAGGATTTTGGATCCGAAGGGAGAAAGGTTTGCGATTGGCGAACTTGATTTTCAGATTCCTGGCTCTTTATGCCACCTGTGCCCACCTGACACTTCTCCAAAGAAAACGTCGGTTTGCTATGGTGCCCAAACTTCATATGATTGCACATTCTGCTGTTGACTTGCAGCATCAAGCTGCCAAGAGTGATTGGGTGCAGAACCCATTATCATTGACAAATCAGATGCAGGAGGATTATATCGGCAGGCCATGCCGTATTAGCAGAAGAGTTAACATCAGGTCTTTGCATCGAAGTCTCATCATGAGAGCACTCATTGTATATCAGCATAGCTTGAGGAACTCTGATGTGGATCTTCGGGGAATGGACGGGTATTCGGATTTGTGACCCACTTTGTTCTATTTCCATGGTCCCCTTTGGGTAAAAAAATATTACCAAATATCAATTGACCATTTGTATTTTCACCTGTCCATACCCGGTTCTCGGCTTGGCACCCCAGCGGTGAAGCAAATGCCCCGAGCGCTGGGGCCAAAGGTGAGGAAACAGCTTCAGATGTGGTGGCAGGGTGATGGGATATGTGGGATTATTGTGGGATATGGTGGTTTACCCCAAAATTACAAGTTATTCAGAAATTGGGAAATCTGCAAGAGGGCGTGCTTTTATCAAAGGGGCGTATTCTGGATATACAATATATATACATTCTATTTCATGGTCCTTTGAACAAAACAAGGGACAAACCGGTTCCAGGAGTGCCTAACGTTGCTTTCTGAAGCCACGAGAAAACCCCTTGGAAAGCGCCCAGACAGGCGCAAAAGCCTCCGGCAAGTGCGCTGCGGAGCATGTGGAGGCAGGCTAGTGCCTAACGTTGCTTTCTGAAGCCACGAGAAAACCCCTTGGAAAGCGCCCAGACAGGCGCAAAAGCCTCCGGCAAGCGCGCCGGGGAGCATTTGACGGCAGGCTAGTGCCTAACATTGCTGTCTGAAGCCACTAGAAAACCGCTTGGAAAGTGCCCAGACTGGTGCAAAAGCCGCCAGAATGGTGCAAAAGCTTGCGGCAAGGGCGCCACGGAGCATGTGGAGGCAGCTGATGCTTAACGTTGCTTTCTGAAGCCACTAGAAAACTTCTTGGCAAGCGCCCAGACTGGTGCAAAAGGCGCCAGAATGGTGCAAAAGCCTCCGGGGCAAGGGCGCCGGGAAGCATTTGGAGGAAGGCTAGTGCCTAACGTTGCTTTCTGAAGCCACTAGAAAACTTTTTGGCAAGCGCCCAGA